>Ga0207950_100008_pt1 | contig 176479 bp, 155 predicted proteins | sample Subbio11_8B_AprC_FD_184814 | JGI IMG/M metagenome (GOLD analysis project Ga0207950, IMG submission 184814) | Serpentinite rock and fluid subsurface biosphere microbial communities from McLaughlin Reserve, California, USA - CR11_8B_AprC (SPAdes) | ecosystem: Environmental > Terrestrial > Deep... | reverse complement strand
GCCTGCTACCACCAAAGTTCATGACTTTGAAGTCAGGAGCAGCCGGGTTCTATAGCGGCGACAAGCATGATGACATGGGGGTTCCGTAGGGGGTAAGGGCTGTGGCGCTGGGGGCAGTCGGCCTCATACCGTCCGCTGCGCGGCCAAAAATCGGCCAACCGCCCCCAGCGCCACAGCCCCCGCGCAAATCGGTACTTGACTCCGATTCCCATGTTTTTGGCTTAACCGAGTGCCATGAGGGTCTGGCCCTGACTTTCGTGCTGCAGCTTAGACCATCGGCTTCGTAGCTGGCTGGGGCTGGCAGGGGCTGCTGGCCGATTTTTGGCCGCGCAGCGGACGGTATGAGGCCGGCGGCCCCTGCCAGCCCCAGCCAGCCCCAGTGCGCGTGCAAGCTTGCGCGCTTGCTGACTGTGCTTTGCAAGTGCTTTGCAAGCCCACGCAGACGCAAAAAACCCCCAAGGCCCGAAAGCGCTGGGGGTTTGGCACGTTTTGATCTGGCTTGAGGCGCTGGCGCTGCGGGTACGCAGAGCCAGCGCTTGGGTCCGTAGGCTGGGGCTGACTAGGTGCTGCGCGGTGTCAGCAACTGAGCTAGCCGCAGCCCAGCGGGATCAGAAGGTGTGGACGAGGCCGATGGCGTATCCAGATTCTTTGCGCACGTTGATGCCAGTGGCGCTTTCGCGCTGTGCTTCGCCAACCGCAGCGTAGATCCAAGTGCGGGCGCTCAGGTTGTAGGTGGTGCCGATCTGCCAGCCGTCGATATCATCGGTATTGCGCTCACCCTGACCAAAGGTGATGTAGGGTGCCAAGGCCCCCATGGGGAAGCGGGCACCGATTTCCCAACTCTGGGCATCAAAGGTGCGCAGGCCGGCCACGTCGCGCTGGCTGTCTTCATAAAGGAATGATGCCACCACGGGGCCAAAGTTGTAGCGCACGCCCAGGGCAATGTTTTGCATGTCGGCCACCACGGGAAAATCCATGTCTAGGTCGCCGAAGGCGAACTGAGCCGCCAGAGGGCCGCGCGTAAAGTTGAGGTTGAGTGTGTAACCGGTGAACTTAAGCGCAGTGCCCGATTCCTCGCTGCCCCCGCCAAAGGAGAAGGTAAAGCCGTTGACGGCCGGAGCAACGTAAGCAAAGGAGTTCTGGCTTCGACCATCAAAACGCTCGCTGCCTGCTGCGGCCTGCCACTGAGTAAATTGTCCGCCAGGAATGGTGTTGTTGGCCGGGCTGAAGCCGCGCGCCGTATCGAAGGCGTTCATGAAGGTGCCGACGACAAAAGTGCCAAAGCTCCCCGAGAGGCTTAGGTTGGCTAGGCGGGTGCGGGCATTGTCTGTGGGTGAAATGCCTGCAGGTGTATTGCGGTCGGCGTTGATGCCTATTTCGTAGGTGAAGCCGGCGCGCAGGCCGCCTCCGAGGTCTTCAGAGCCGCGAAAACCCAGACGACTACCCGTCCACCGATCTTGTTCCCCAGCGAGGGAAAAGGCATCGGTGGCCGGATTGGTACCGAGTGTCGTATCCACCGACGACATGCCCAAGTCAAGGCGGCCATAAACGGTTACGCTGGACTGAGCCAAGGTGGCTCCGGTTGCGGCCAAAGCGGCCAGAGCGACGAGGGTTTTTTTCACAGACTTGTCTCCAAAAATTGGTTGCACGAAATGTTTAGGCCTGTACAGCGCCAGTGCGCAAGCACTGTGCGCTGTTGGAAGCCGTTCGGCATTGCAGCATAGAGACACAAGCTGCACAAGCGCGATTACCCGCAGCACCGCTTTAATATGTAACTTGTGTGACAGCATAGGCCGGGGAATCAAGACCACCACCATCGCCAATGCCACGGAGTTTGGGCAATTTTAAAGACGTAGAAACGCAAAAAACCCCCAAGGCCCGAAGGCTTTGGGGGTTTGGAACGCTTTTGATCCGGCTTTAAGCGCTGGCGCTGCGGGCAGGCAGAGCCAGCGCTTGGGGCCGTGGGCTGGGACCGATTAGGTGCTGCACGGGTGCAGCAACTGAGCGAGCCGGAGCCCAGCGAGATCAGAAGGTGTGGACGAGGCCGATGGCGTAGCCGTCACGCTTGGTGTGGTTGGTGCCGTTTTGGTTGTCACGCTGGTTCTCTCCGAAAGCCGCGTAGATCCAAGTGCGGGCGCTCAGGTTGTAGGTGGTGCCGATCTGCCAAGCGCTGGTATCGTTGCTGCGGTTGGTAACCGGGTCAGCAGCTGTGGTGATTTCACCTTGGCCGTAAGTGATGTAAGGAGCAAAAGCGCCCATCGGGAAGCGTGCACCGATTTCCCAAGCGTTGAACTCACGCGAAGTCACGCCAGCAAGAGATTGCTCGCTGTCTTCGTAGATGAACGTCACCACCACTTGCGGCAGGGTGTAACGCACGCCCAAGGCCCAGTTTTGCACTTCGGCATTGGCCGGGGTGGCTACGGAGCCGAAGCCCAGCGGAACGTGGTAGCCCACATCCAAGTTACCAAAGGCGAACTGCGCAGCCAGAGGGCCTTGCGAGTAGTTCAAGCCAAGGATCATGCCGTCGTACTTGCGTGCGCTAGTACCGGAGTTAACTTCTTCGTTCACAGTACCGGCCGAGAACGTGAAGCCGCTGAATGCGGGCGACACGTAAGCGATGGCGTTTTGCGTGCGGCTGTCAAAGCGCTCGACGGTTGCAAGGCCGTGGCCCAAGGTGAAGTCGCCACCAGGAACGCTAGCGGTAGCTGGGCTGAAGCCGCGAGCGGTGTCGAAGGCGTTCATAAAGGTGCCGACGACCACGGTACCGAAGCCACCGCTCAGGCTCAGGTTGGCCAGACGGGTGCGGGCGTTGTCAGTTGGGGACACGCCAGCAGGGGTATTGCGGTCGGCGTTGATGCCGATTTCGTAGGTGAAGCCAGCGCGCAGACCGCCACCGAGGTCTTCGGTGCCACGGAAGCCCAAGCGGCTGCCGGTGCGGGTGCCTTCGGCGCCAGCCAAGGAGAACACATCGGTTGCAGCAGCAGTACCCGAGGTGGTTTCAACCGACGACATGCCCAGATCCATGCGGCCATAGATGGTCACGCTGGATTGGGCCAAGGTGGCGCCGGCGGCGGCCAGGGCGGCCAGGGCAATCAGGGTCTTTTTCATTGAAAAGTGCTCCAAAGTTAAACGGATGGGGCCCATGGCGGCGGTGCTGCCTGGCCGACCCCCGGTGACTGCACTGGGGGCTGGGCTCTATTGCACCAGAAAGCGGGGCCGCGCGGCGCGTTTGGGCGCGGTTTTTCGCTCAAGTGTGGCGCGGCTGCAACAGACGAAGGGCCCCGATCGGCGCCGGGGAATCGTAGTCTGACCACGATTTTGCACCTTTGCATCTTTCCTAAGCGCTTGGGTTTTGGTAGAGTAAGGCCATGCCCACTGTCCTGCGTCTCGATGGCCTGCGCGTCGTCATCTACCCAAACGATCACCGCCCCGCGCATGTTCACGTGACAGGGGCAGGTGGCGAAGCCGTTTTCGTCCTACATTGCCCCGACGGGCCGCCGACACTGCGAGAAAGCAGCGGGTTCGGCCTACAAACTGTCGGCCGCATCCTTGATGACCTGGCCGCGCACTTGGCGGCCCTATGCCTGCACTGGAGCGATATTCATGGCCGTTACTGAAGCCGAACTTGCCCAAGCCCAAGCCCGCGCCGCCGCAACGCGCCAAGCGGGCTACGCGCTCACGGCCCGCTACGACCGGCGCACGGCGCGGGTGGTTGTCGGACTCGATAGCGGCCTGCAGGTGGCGTTCCCTGTGCGCTTGGCCGAAGGGCTGGCCCATGCCGCCCCCGCTGACTTGGCCGAGATTGAAATCAGCCCCACGGGGCTGGGCCTGCACTGGCCCAAGCTCGATGCCGATGTGTATGTGCCGGCGCTGCTGCAAGGCGTGTTTGGCTCTAAGCGCTGGATGGCAGCACAGCTCGGCGCCGCCGGCGGCAAAGCCCGCACCAAGGCCAAGATCACGGCCGCCCGCGAGAACGGCCGCAAGGGTGGCCGGCCACGCCGGGCGACCGCGTAGGTGTCGAGGCAAAATCGTGCTCAGGGCACGATTCCCCCGTACCCATAGGTGCTGATCCCCGGGGTCGGGCGCGGCCTCTGAGGCTGCAAACGCAGCCGGATCGCGCCAGATGGCGTTGGCAACGATCTCGGTCAGCAAGTCGTCGATCTGCTCGGGGCCTAGGCCGTGGGCGCTGCGCAGACGCGGGCGCAGCAACACCTTGCGGTATTCGTGCAACAGATCGGACGACAGCAGATAGGCCAGTCGGCCGTCGAGCATGGCGATTTTCGTGGTCTGACCACGATTTTCTGATCAGCGACTGGAAGCGCGCTACTGCGACCACGCTCTCAGTGGCGACTGATGGCCTACGCTGCCGCACGAAGCTTATGCATCACGTTTGTGCTACATTGGGCAGCATGAAATCTGCCACACTGCCTGCTGTCCGTGTCGCCCCCGAGTTGCGCAACCAACTGGAGGCGGTGCTCGATGGCAACGAATCCATCAGCGCTTTCGTTGAAGAGGCGGTGCGCAGTGCGGTTAATTACCGCCGCATACAGGCCGAGTTTCTGGCCCGTGGCGAGCAGGCTTGGCAGGAGTACCAGCGCACGGGCCAATCGCGCCCTGCCGCTGAGGTTTTTGATCGGATTCAAGGCCGCATCGATGCCCGACGCCAGGCGCTTGTGCACCAGTCGTGACCCATCTGCCTTACCAAGTGCGGTTCACGCCAGTGGCCGGCTCCACGGGCTATTTGGCGCTCTACGAAATCGAATCCCGAACCTGCGTACAAGTGCTGGCCGTGCGTCATCAGCTGGAACAGGACTACCACTAGGTTTTCTGGCACAGGGCGCGGCTCGGGAATCGTGCTCAGAGCACGATTTCCACGCCATAGGGTGTTGAAGTCGGCCTGTGTTGCCTTGCGCCAGCCGTTTGCGATACAATGTATCTCAGACCGTCAAAATAGGAGGCCATCATGGCTGCTACCACCACTATGATTCACGTTCGCGTGGATGAGAACATTAAGGCGCAGGCTGCAGAGACGCTGGCCTCGATGGGCCTGACCGTCTCGGATGCGATTCGGGTGTTTCTGACCCGTGTAGTCGCCGACCAGGAGCTGCCGTTCGCGCTCAAGGCGCCCAACGCCACCAGCCGCATCGCCATCGCCGAGGCCAACGAGATCATCAAGAGCCGCCGCGCTCGCTTCGCAACCGCTGACGCTATGCTGAATGACCTCGAAGAAGCCAGCCGCAAGTAAGCGGGCGAACCTGCCTCGCGCGTCGGACTACACCAAGGACTTCCTCAAGGACTGGCGGCGCCTGTCACACTCCGGCCGCTACGACATGAACCGGCTAAAAGAGGCCATGACGCTGCTGATTTCCAACGACGGGCCGCTGCCGCCCGAGTGGCTCGACCACGCGCTCACGGGTGATTGGGCAGGCCATCGTGAGTGCCACATCGGCGGCGACTTCCTGCTGATCTACACGCTCGACGACTCGGGCAAGAATGGCTTGGTGGTTTTCGTTCGCAGCGGGACTCACTCCGAGCTGTTCTTCTAGCCCGCGTCAGTAGCCCGCGCCAAAATCGTGGTCAGAGCACGATTCCCCGCCGCCAATGGCGAAACGCCGGCCCCAAGGTGTTGCCCTGCCGGTATTCGTCGCGGCTCGGGTCGCTGGGCACCGCTTCAAGAATCAGCGCCGACAGGGCGGCCGAGCAGTTTGACGTTGGCGTTGGACTCGAATCCTGTAGGGTCTAGTGCCTGGGCACGCGCTGCAGCGGCGTCGAGCTTGCGCAGTTGCGGGGTCACGGGGTCGGACCACGATTTTCTTTCGCAGCGCTAGAATGGAAGAGGTTAATTTTTGCGGGGGCCAAGCGCATGTCAACCGACACCGAACACACCAGCTGGGACGATCTGCGCGCCATGCTCCGCGCCTTGGCGCAGCAGTCGGCCGAGACCGACCGCCAAATCCGCGAGCTGCGCCTAGCGGGGCAAGAAACCAGCGCGGGCATGAAAGACACCGACGCGCGTATGAAGGAAACCGACGCGCGTATGAAGGAAACCGACGCGCTCATGAAGCAAACCGGGCGCCGGCTGGACCAGATAGGGCAGCAGATCGCCGGCTTGGGCGACAAGTTTGGCTACTTCACCGAGGGCATGGCGCTGCCCTCGATGGAGCGGCTGCTCACCGAGCGCTTTGGCATGGAAAACATCTCGCCCCGGCACCGCGTGCGCCGTTTGGGGCGCGAACAAGAATACGATGTGCTGGCGTGGGCCAATGGCGACGTCAACAGCGTGGTGCTGGTCGAAGTAAAAAGCCGCGTGCGCCCCGAGGCCATCGAGCAACTGCTAGAGCAGATCGAAACCCTGCCCCTGCTGCTGCCCGAACTGGCCGGCAAAGCGCGCCTAGGCATTTTGGCCGGCGTCGATTGGCAGCCCGAAGTGGAGCAAGCGGCCCAAGCCGCCGGCTTGTACACCGCGCGCATCCACGACGAAATGTTCGAGCTCACCACGCCCAGCGGCTTTGCGCCCCGGCGCTGGGGGTAGGTGGAAAATCGTGACCAGAGCACCAAATCCACAATATCCAAAATCGTGGTCAAGCACGATTTTTCTGCCACGATAACCCCCATGCGCCTAAGCCCTGAACAACGCCGGGTTCTGCTGGACAGCGCGCGCGCCTGTTTTGGTGGCAGCGTGCAGGTGCGGCTGTTTGGCTCGCGCCTCGACGACCGCCAGCGCGGCGGCGACATCGACTTGCTGCTCGAAACCGAGTTGCGCGACCCGGCGCAGATCGTGGCGGCGCACAGCCGGTTTCTGGCGGATGCCTACGCGCAGTTGGGCGAACAAAAAATCGACCTCCTGATCGACTACCCCGGCCGCACGAACCGAGCCCCGATATTTGAGCGCGCACGCGCGCAAGGCCAACTGCTGTGAGCGACGCTGTGCGCTTGCGCCCGATTTGTGAAGCCCACACAAGCCCGCCAACTTAGCGCACAATGCACCCATGAGTGCACTGGAAAAAACCCCCTTCACTGGCGCCGACTACCTGCTGTGGGAGCGCGAGCAGCCGCTCAAGCACGAGTTTGTGCGCGGCGAAGTCTTTGCCATGGCCGGCGCCAGCGACGCGCACGTGACCATCAGCCTGAACGTGGCGGCGGCGCTCAAGCAGCACCTGCGCGCCAGCCCGTGCCGCGCCTACATATCGGACATGAAGCTGCAGATTGCGGCGGCCGACGCCTATCTGTACCCCGATGTGTTCGTGACCTGCTCGGGCGCCGACGCCGCGCGCAGCGACGCCAAAGCCGAGCCGCTGCTGGTGATCGAGGTGCTATCGCCCAGCACCGCCGCCTACGACCGTGGGCTCAAGTTTGCTTTTTACCGCACCCTGAGCACCCTGCGCGAGTACGCACTGATCGACCCCGAGCACCCCAGCGTCGATGTGTTCAGGCGCAACGAGGCCGGCCTGTGGGTGCTGCACCCCTGCGGCCCCGGCCAAGCGGTGCAGCTTGAGAGCGTGGGCCTAGAGCTGACGCTGGAGCAGGTTTACGAGGATGCCGCGCCCAGCCCGGTTACAGCCGCACCGCTATCCCCTGCGCGGCCATGAACTGCTTGGCTTGGGCCACGGTGTAGTGGCCGTAGTGGAAGATGCTGGCGGCGAGCACGGCGTCGGCGCCGCCTTTTTGCACCCCGTCGGCTAGGTGTTGCAGCGTGCCCACGCCCCCCGAGGCGATCAGGGGCACGGGCACGGCGGCGCTCACGGCGCGGGTGAGCTCGAGGTCGAAACCGGCTTGGGTGCCGTCGCGGTCCATGCTGGTGAGCAAGATCTCGCCCGCGCCCAGCTCGGCCATGCGCTGCGCCCAAGCGAGCGCGTCGAGCCCGGTGTTGCGCCGCCCGCCATGGCTGTACACGTCCCAGCCGGGGCCTAGGGGCGCGCCGTCGGGGCCGGGGCGCTGCTGTTCGGCGGCGCTGCGGCGCTTGGCGTCGATGGCCACCACGATGCACTGCGCGCCGTAGCGGCCGCTGGCTTGGGCGATGAGCTCGGGCTCGGCGATGGCGGCCGAGTTGAAGCTGACCTTATCCGCCCCGGCGTTGAGCAGGCGGCGCACGTCGGCCACGCTGCGCACGCCACCGCCCACGGTGAGCGGGATGAACACCTGCGCCGCCACGGCTTCGATGATCGGCAGGATCAGGTCACGGCCGTCGCTGCTGGCGGTGATGTCGAGGAAGGTGAGCTCGTCGGCGCCCTGCTCGTTGTAGCGCGCGGCGATTTCGACCGGATCCCCGGCGTCGCGCAGTTCGACGAAGTTGACGCCCTTGACCACGCGCCCGCCGGTGACGTCGAGGCAGGGGATGATGCGTTTGGCGAGCATGGGGCGGGGCCGCTTCAGCGTGGGTAGGCGTCGGCCAGCCGCTGCGCCGCAGCAAAGTCGAGGTCGCCGCTGTAGATCGAGCGCCCGCAGATCACGCCTTGCACGCCTTCGTCTTGCACCGCGCACAGGCGCTCGATGTCGTCGAGGCCCGCCAAGCCGCCCGAGGCGATCACGGGAATGGTGAGCGCTTGCGCCAAGCGCACGGTGGCTTCGATGTTGATGCCGCTGAGCATGCCGTCGCGCCCGATGTCGGTGTAGATGATGGATTCGACGCCGTAGTCTTGGAATTTTTTGCCCAGATCGACGACGTCGTGCCCGGTGAGTTTGCTCCAGCCGTCGGTGGCCACTTTGCCGTCGCGCGCGTCGAGCCCGACGATGATGTGGCCGCCAAAGGCGCTGCAGGCGTCGTGCAAAAAGCCGGGGTTTTTGACCGCCGCGGTGCCGATGATGACGTAGCGCAACCCGGCGTCGAGATAGCGCTCGATGGTGTCGAGGTCGCGGATGCCGCCGCCCAGCTGCACATCGACTTCGTCGCCGAGCTCGGCCAAGATGCCGCGGATGGCGGCTTCGTTTTTAGGCTTGCCGGCAAAGGCGCCGTTGAGGTCCACCAGATGCACCCGGCGCGCGCCTAAAGCCACCCAGTGGCGCGCCATGGCGGCGGGGTCGTCGCCAAACACGGTGGACTGCTCCATGTCGCCTTGTTTGAGGCGCACGCATTGTCCGTCTTTGAGGTCGATGGCGGGGATGAGCAACATGGCGGGAGGCTGGAGGCTGAAAAGTTTGTGAAACGATGAAGGCGGAGGGCGGGCGGCTCGAGGCTAGCGCTTGCTGGGCTGGTCTTGAGATTGCAGGTAGCGCGGCGCGTTCAGGGCACCCAGCGCAAAAAGTTGCGGTACAGGGCCAGCCCTTGGTCGGCGCTTTTTTCGGGGTGGAACTGGGTGCCAAAGAGGTTGTCGCGCGCCAAGGCGCTGACGAAGGGGCCGCCGTAGTCGGTGCGGCCCACGCCGTGCGTCGGGTCGGCGGGCTGGGCGTAGAAGCTGTGCACGAAGTAGTAGTGGCTGCCGTCGGGGATGCCGTGCCACAGCGGGTGGGGATGAGGGTGGGCTGCGCCCACGGGGCCTTGCCAGACCTGGTTCCAGCCCATTTGCGGCACCTTGATGCGGCTGCCATCGGGGTGGCGTTGGCCATCCAGCTTGAAGCGGCGCACCTGGCCGGGGATCAGGCCCAGGCAGGGGGTGTCGCCCTCTTCGGAGTGATCGAGCAGCATCTGCATCCCCACGCAGACGCCAAACAGCGGCTTGTGTGCGGCGGCGTGGTGCAGCGCCGGCAGCAGGCCGCTGCGCTCGAGCTCGGCCATGCAGTCGGGCATGGCCCCTTGGCCGGGCAGCACCACGCGGTCGGCCTCGCGCAGCACCTGCGCGCTGCCGGTCACCACGACCTCGAACGGCGCCTCGAGCGTGCGCGCCGCGGCGCGCAGCGCTTGCGCCACCGAACGCAGATTGCCCATGCCGTAATCGACCACGGCCACGGTTTGCGGCTTCATGGCTGGGGATGGCTTGGGTGTTTGTGCGGCTGGCCCACAGACGGCGCCAGCGCGGCGGCGGCAGCCGGGCTCATAGGCAGCCTTTGGTCGAGGGCATGGCGGCCGGCGCGCGCGGGTCGGGCTCGAGCGCGGCGCGCAGGGCGCGGGCAAAGGCCTTGAAAATGGTCTCGCACTGGTGGTGCGCGTTCACGCCTTTGAGGTTGTCGATGTGCAGCGTGATGCCAGCGTGATTCACCAGCCCCTGAAAAAATTCGTACACCAGCTGGGTGTCGAGCTCGCCCAAGCGCGCGGCGGTGAAGCGCACGTCCATGTGCAGGCCTGGGCGGCCCGAAAAATCGACCACCACGCGGCTCAGGGCTTCGTCGAGCGGCACGTAGGCGTGGCCATAGCGGCGGATGCCGCGCTTGTCGCCCACGGCGCGCGCCAGCGCTTGGCCGATGGTGATGCCGATATCTTCGACGGTGTGGTGGCCGTCGATGTGCAAATCGCCCTCGCACTCCACGGTGAGGTCGATCAGGCCGTGGCGCGCGATCTGCTCGAGCATGTGGTCCAGAAAGCCGATGCCGCTGCGCAAGCTGGCCACGCCGCTGCCGTCGAGGTTGAGGGCGACGCGGATGCGCGTCTCGAGGGTCTGGCGGGTGACGTCGGCTTGCCGCATGGGGCTGCTGGTTTCGGAGGGTTGCACGGCGGTGGCAAAACGGGAGCAAAGGGGGAAATCTCGACTGCCATGATACCATTCCAGCCCCACTACACCTCTGCCCCACCCCCCTGATGAGCCGCTACTGGAGCGCCGTGGTGCACGGCCTGACCCCCTACGTGCCGGGCGAACAGCCCCAGATCGCCAATCTGGTCAAGCTCAACACCAACGAACACCCCTACGGGCCTTCGCCGCTGGCGCTGGCGGCCATGCGCGCCGCCGCCGACGAGTGCCTGCGCCTGTACCCCGACCCCAACGCCGCCGCGCTCAAGGCCGCGCTGGCGCAGCGCCACGGCTTGCAGCCCGAGCAGGTGTTTGTGGGCAACGGCTCGGACGAGGTGCTGGCGCACGCTTTCATGGCGCTGCTCAAGCACGAGCGGCCGCTGTGGCTACCCGACATCAGCTACAGCTTCTACCCGGTCTATTGCCGCCTGTATGGCCTGAGCGCGCGCAGCATCGCGCTGCGCCCCGACTTCAGCCTAGCCCCCGACGACTACCTGCCGCACCCCGGCGGTGAGCGCGCCGGCGCCATCATCTTTGCCAACCCCAACGCCCCCACGGGTAGGCTGCTGGCGCTCGATGGGGTGGAGCGCATCGTGGCCGGCAACCCCGACGCGGTGGTGCTGGTGGACGAAGCCTACATCGACTTTGGCGGCCACAGCGCCGCCGCGCTGGTACCCAAATACCCGAACCTGCTGGTGGTGCAGACCTTCTCCAAGAGCCGCGCCCTGGCCGGGCTGCGCGTGGGCTACGCGCTGGGGCAAGCGCCGCTGATCGAGGCGCTGGAGCGGGTCAAAAACAGCTTCAACTCCTACCCGCTGGGGCGGCTGGCGCTGGCCGGCGCGCTGGCCTCGGTGGCCGACGAGGCCCACTTTGGCGCCAACTGCCAGCGCGTGATCGACACCCGCACCTGGCTGAATGATCGGCTGGAGGCGCTGGGCTTTGAGGTGCTGCCGTCGGCGGCCAATTTTGTGTTTGCGCGCCACCCAGCGCACCGCGGCGCCGATCTGGCCGCCGCGCTGCGCCAGCGCGCGGTGCTGGTGCGCCACTTTGCCGCGCCACGCATCGACGCCTTTTTGCGCATCACCGTGGGCACGCCCGAGCAGTGCGCGGCGCTGGTGGCGGCACTGGCCGAGGTGGTGGAGCGGGTGGCGGCGCCGCGCGCTTAACACCCTTCGATGCACTCCATGGCTGCGGCCCGGAAAAGCGCTGGACAACCGGGCCAGCACAACCGCTCAAGCCCCGGCGCGGCGCTTGAGCCAGCGCATCAGCGCGCCCAGCAGCGGCAGCTTTTCGTACAGCTCTTCGGCGGCGTCCCAGTAGTCGCGGTGCAGGCGCACGCGGCCGTCGGGGCCCAGCAGCAAGTGGCTGCAGCCGCGGATGGTTTGCCGCGCGCCAGCGCTGGCGGCTTGGCCGCGCGCGGCGAAGCGAAACTCAAAATCCCAGAGCAAAAAAGCCTGCTCGCCCTGCACCACGCAGGTGCTCACGACAAAGCGCGGCTGCTGCAAGCGCGCAAACATGTGGGTAAAGATGGCCTCGATGGCGGGCACGCCCTGCACTTCGTGGAAGGGGTCTTTGAAGCGCGCATCGGGGGCGTAGTGGCGGCCCAGCTGCCCTAGGCTGGCGGGGCTGAGCTGCTCAAAAAAAAGCACCAGTTCGGCGACGGCGTGATCGTGGGGGTTCATGGTGGGGCTGGGTGCGGGGGTAAAACAATCTACAAACCCGTGCCCCGGCGCACTGCGGCAAAGTACCAGCGGTAGGGCAGCAGGCGCAGCAGCAGCATCAGGCGCGTGAAGCGTTTGGGGAAGTGGATGTGAAAGTCGCCCGCTGCCCAGCCTTGCAAGATCGCCGCTGCGGCCTGCTCGGGCTCGATCAGCGCGGGCATTTTGAAATCGTTTTGCGCCGTCAGGCGGGTGGCGACAAAGCCGGGGTTGATCAGGCTCACACCCAGCCCTTGGGGCTGCAAGTCGAGGTACAGGGTTTCGGCGAGGTTGATCAGGGCCGCTTTGGTGGGGCCGTAGGCTAGGCTCTTGGGCAGGCCCCTAAAGCCAGCCACGCTGCTGACCAAGCTGATGTGCCCGGCGCGGCGCGCCAGCAGGTCCGGCAGCAGCGCATCGAGCAGGACCCACACGCCGCTCAGGTTCACCTCTTGGTGGTGCAGCACCTGGGCCAGTTCGAGCTCGTGGGCGCGCATGGGCAGGTAGTGGCCGGCCAGGTAGCACACCAGATCGATGGGGCCGGATTGCAGCAGGCTTTGGGCGGCCGCCTGCACCTGTTTCGGCTGGCACACATCCAGCGGCAAAGCCACGCTGCCGGGGTGCTGCGCGACAAATTCTTGCAGCGCCTCTGCTTGGCGCGCCGACAGCACCACGCGCGCGCCACGCTCGTGCAAGGCGCTGGCCAGCGCGCGCCCGATGCCGCTCGAGGCCCCCACGAGCCACACGGTGCGGCCGTGCCAATCGGTGATTTTTGGGTTCATGGGCTGCATTCGTGAGGTTCGTGGGGTTCGTGGGATGCGTCGGTTTAGGCCTGCATCAGCAGCGGGTCGCGGCGCCAAAAAAACCACAGCAGGGCCGCCGCCATCAGCTTGAGGGCGCAGGGCAGCAGTGCGTAGGCCCACGACAGGGCCTGCAAACCTTGGGCGCTGCTGTCGCCCGGCTCGTAGCCCCACCAGCCCAGCAGCGGCAGCGCCAAACCAGCGGCCAGCGCCAGGTTGAGCTTGGCGGCAAAGCTCCACCAACCAAAGTAGGCCCCTTCGCGGGCGCCGTGGTCGCCTTGGCGCTGGATCAGGCCGGCCAGCAAGGCGTGCGGCAGCGTCAGGTCGGCGCCCAGCGCCACCCCAGACAAGATGCAGATGAGCAAAAAGGCCTGCCAATCGCCCGCCCCCAAGGTGGCCGCCCAGCCGAACACCGCCACCGCCATGACCATCGCGCCCAGCCACGTGCGCACCAGCCCCCAGCGCCGCACCAGCCGCACCCACAGCGGCAGCCCCAGCGCCGCGGCCACAAAGTAGCTGCCCAAAAACAGGGGCTGCATGGCGTCGCTGAGCTGCAAGCGGTCTTGGATAAAAAACAGCAGCAGCGTGGCCGGAATGGCGCTGGCGATGCCGTTGAAGATGAACACCGCCATCAGACGCCTAAAACCCGGCTGGCGCCACGGCAGCCAGAGCTCAGACGCACCCACGCCGTGGCGCAACCAGCCCAAAGCCGGGCGCGGCGCCAGCGCCCAAGCGCACCACGCCAGCGCCAGCGCCACGGCAAACACCGCCACCATCAGCGGCAGACCGAGCAAGGTGGGCAGCACCGACGCCGTGACCACACCGCAAAGCCCAGCCCCTTCGCGCCAAGCGACGATGCGCGCGCGCGTGGGCGCGTCGCCCCCGAGCCGCGCCCCCCAAGCCTGGTGGCAGATGCTCAACCAGCTAAACGCCAGATACGACAGCACCAGCGCCACCCACGCCCACAGCAGCAAGGCCTGCTGCGCGCGCACCGGCGGGAAAAACAGCGCCGTCAGGCCCAGCGCCAGCACCAGCGCCGCCACCAGCCCGGTGCCCAGCACCACCCGCGGCGAGCGGGCGTAGAGGCGGTCGCTGGCGCGGCCCAGCCACGGGTCCACCAAGGCGTCGAACAGGCGCGCACCCAGCAGCAGCGCCCCCAGCGTGGCCAGCGCCACGCCAAACTCGGTGGCGTAGTGGTGCGGCAGCAGCACGTACAGCGGCAGCGCCACAAAGGCCAGCGGAAAGCCCAGCGCGCCGTAGGCCAGCGTGCCCGGCCAGCGCAAATCACGGGCCGCAGGTGTGGCGGCCGCCTGCGCATCGGCGGCAAGGGTGGCCTGGCTAAGCGCGGGCGTGGCGGCAGGTGGCACGGCGGTGGCCGGTGTTTAGCCGCGCGCCGGCAAGCCGAGCAAGGCAGCGCGCGCGGTCATGGGGTGTGCTCCAACGTGAACTGGATCACGTCGATGTCGCCTTGGTCGAAGCCGGCTTCGCAGTAGGCGAGGTAAAAAGTCCACAGGCGCTCGAAGCGGCCATCGAAGCCCTGCGCGCGCACGGTATCGCGTTGCGCCAAGTAGGCGCGGTGCCAGCGGCGGCAGGTCTCGGCGTAGTCGGGGCCAAAAGCCAGCTCATCGACCACGCGCAGCCCCGCCGCCGCCGCCTGGCGCCTGAACTCGGCGGCGCTGGGCAAGCAGCCACCGGGGAACACGTGCTGCTGGATGAAGTCGGTCGAGGACACGTAGGCGCCGTAGAGCTCGTCGCGGATGACGATGCTTTGAATGCAGGCGCGCCCGCCGCGCTTGAGCAGCCGCGCCACGGTGTCGAAGTAGGTGGGCCAGTATGCGCGCCCCACGGCCTCGACCATTTCGATCGAGCAGATGGCATCGAACGGCGCCTCGTCAGTTCCTAGGCGCAGGTCGCGGTAGTCTTGCAGCCGCAGATCGGCCCGCTGCGCCAGCCCTTGGGCCTGCAAGCGCTGTTGCGCGTAGGCCAGTTGCTGGTCCGACAAGGTGATGCCGGTGACGTGGGCACCAAACTCGTGCGCCGCCTGCTCGGCCAGCGCGCCCCAACCGCAACCGATTTCGAGCACGCGCTGGCCCGGCCGATCCGGCTGCAAGCCGGCCATGTGCAGGGCGCGGCGCAGCTTGGCGCGCTGGGCGGCCTCGAGGTTGCCGCTGGGCTGGCCCTCGAACCAGGCGCTGGAGTAGTTCATGCCGGCGTCGAGCCAGAGGCGGTAAAAATCGTTGCCCAAGTCGTAGTGGGCTTGGATGTTTTTGCGGCTGTTGGCGCGCGTGTTGCGGTTGAGCCAGTGCCGCACCCGGTGCAGCAGCCGCCCGGCCCAGTGGCCGTGGATCAGGCGTTCGATCACGACGCGGTTGCGCAGCAGCAGGCGCAGCAAGGCAGCCAAATCGGGCGTGTCCCACTGGCCCGCCAAGTAGGCCTCGCCAAAACCGATGTCGCCCGACTTGAGCACTGCGGCGCACACGCCCCAGTCGTGCACCCGAACCTCAACCGTGGGTTCGCGCTCCGAACCCGGACCATAGTGTGCGCATTGCCCGTCGGGCCAATGCACCGCCAGCCGGCCGTGGCCGAGTTGCTGCAACAGCCGCTGCAAGGTGCGTGCCGCCCAAGGCGGGCGCTTGGCTGTGGATTGGCTCGCCGCCAAAGGCGAACTCGAACTCGAACTCGCAGCACCGGGCCAACCGGCGTTGCTCGCACAAGCGCCCCATGCCGCCGACAAGGTGCTGGCCGACGGGTCTTGAAAGGGAGTCGATTGGGTGTTCATGGCAGACGCTCTTGGGGCTGGGTGGGCTAGATCGGATGACGGGGTTTTATTGGCTGACGAAGGCTTTGGGCGGCTCGGGCTTGCGCTGGAAACCGGTGCGCTTGAGCCAGAGCTTGAGCGCCTGCCAATGGATGCGCAGCAGCAGCAGCAGCAGCGTCAGCGCCGGGTGCGCCCACAGCGCTTGGCGCAGGCTGGCGGCATCGAGCGCTTGCAGGGTGCCGCTGACGCTGGTCTGCAACAAGGGGCCGGCGTCGTCGTCGTGGTCGATGCGCACCACCGTGCGCGGCTGCGCGCCATCCAGGCGGCGCATGAACCTAAAGCGGTACCAGCCCTGCACCTGGCAAAAGGGCGAGACGTGAAAGACCTTGCTGGCGCGGCACTCCTGCCCCTCGCGCGGCTGGTCCAGCAGGTAGCAGTGGCGCTCGCCAAAGGTGTTGTTGACTTCGGCCAGCACGGCACGCAGGCTGCCGTCGGCGCGCTCGCAGTACCAAAAGCTCACCGGCTTGAAGGTTTGGCCCCACACCCTGGGGTAGCAGTGCAGCCAGATTTGGCCGTCGGCGTCGTCGATGCCGTGTGCGCGCAGCAGCTCATCCACCCACGCCAGCGCCCCGCCCTGCTGTGGGGTGCGGCCGTCGCCGTGGTCGCCGTCGTAAAAGCTGATCGGGGCCCAGCGGTTGCGCGCCAAGGCCGGCGCGGCTTGGGCCAAGTCGCGCATGGGCAGCAGCAAAAAGAACGTGGGATAGACAAAGGCGTTGCGCCGCGGGCGCAAGCGCGTGTGGCGCACCTGGCCGAAGCCGACGTAGGCTTGCGGCGCCGCGTTCACGCCGGTACCTCGTGCAGCGCGGGGCTGGGTTGCGCGGGAGCGCGCGGCTGCGCTGAACGCGGCGCACCCTGCACAAACGCGGCGGCGCGCAGCAGGGCTTGGGCCGCCGCTTGGCCGGATTTGAGCCCGTCTTCGTGAAAACCGTATCCGGCCCAAGCGCCACAAAACCAGGTGTGCTGCTGCCCTTGCAGCTCGGCCAAGCGGCGCTGGGCGGCGATGGCGGCTTGGTCAAACACCGGGTGCGCGTAGTCGATGTGCCGGATGACTTTGGCCGGATCGATGGCGCGCACCGGGTTGAGCGACACCAGCACCGGCTGCGCAAAGGGCAGCGGCTGCAAGCGGTTGATGAGGTAGTGCAAGCAGACGCGGGCCGCTTCGCTGCCGGCGTCGGCGGCGCGCTCGTAGTTCCACGCCGCCCAGGCGCTGCGCTGCTGCGGCAGCACCGCCGTGTCGGTGTGCAGCACGGCGCGGTTGTGCTGGTAGCGGATGGCGCCCAGCACGGCTTGCTCGGCGGCGCTGGGCTGATCGAGCAGCGCCAGCGCTTGGTCGGTGTGGGTGGCCACCACCACCCGGTCAAAGCGCTCGACCCCGGCCGGGCTGTGCAGCCAGGCGCCGTGCTCGTCGCGCTCGATACGCTGCACCGGGGCGTTGAGGCGCGCATCGGGCAGGCTGGCGACGATTTTTTGCACATACTGGCGCGCGCCGCCGCGCACGGTAAACCACTGCGGCCGGTTGCGGATTTGAATCAGCCCGTGGTTGTGGCAAAAGCGCACCATGGTGGCCACGGGGAATTGCAGCATTTGGTCGGTGGGGCAGCTCCAGATGCAGCCCAGCATGGGCAGCAGGTACCAGTCGCGAAAGGCGGCGCCAAAGCGGTGTTGCTGCAAAAAATCCTGCAAGGGCTGCTGCATGGCCTCGGCTTGGTCGCCGCTTTGCGCCAGCCGCGTGCACAGGGCGTTGAAGCGCAGCAGGTCGCGCAACATGCCCCAAAAGCGCAGGTCGAGCAGGTTGCGCCGCTGCGCAAACACGGTGCCCAAATCGGTGCCGCTCCACTCCAGCCAGCGCGCGCCCTGCGGCACCTGCACCGAAAACGACATATCCGAAGCTGCTGACGGCACCTCGAGCTCGGCCAACAGGGCAATCAGGCGCGGGTAGGTGCGCTCGTTGTAGACCAGAAAACCGGTATCGACGCCATGCGTGCAGGCGGCGCCATCGGGGCCGGGCAGGGTCACGTCCACGGTGTGGGTGTGGCCGCCAAAGTAGGGCCCGGCCTCGAACAGGGTCACGTGGGCATGCGTGCGCAGCGCATAGGCAGCCGCCAGCCCGGCGATGCCCGAACCCACCACGGCCACGCGCAGCGCATTGACTGGAGGTGCGGGCTGATGGCTGGCGTGGTCGGTAGAGGGCATAGCAGGTTCTGTTTTGTCTTAGACAAACGTAGTATGCGCGAAAAAAGATTGGTCTGCAACCGAGGGCCACAAAATGCCCGACAAAGCCCGCGTCACACCCCCGATGCAGCCTCGATCGAGCACCGCGCACAAACATAACCTGCACACAATAAAGAGAAAGTTGGCATAGATTGGCCCACGAAACACAATCCATCGGGCTTTTGTGGCATGATCGCAATCGATGCTCAAACGCCTTGCTCCCTCCCCTGCCTCGGTCGTTTTGTCTATTGCAGACATGGAGCGCGAGACTGGCTTGGGCAAAGACACGCTGCGCGTTTGGGAGCGCCGCTACGGCTTTCCCACCCCCAGCCGCGACGCCAATGGCGTACGCCGCTACGACGAAGCCCAGCTGCAGCGCCTGCGCCTGATCAAGCGCCTGCTGGATGCCGGGCAGCGACCGCACCAGGTGGTGCCCCTGCCCGAGCCCGAGCTGCAAGCCCGGCTGCAGGAGCGGTTGCAGGCGCAGCACGCCGGCCAGCCCCCTTCACCCCACCCTGCGCTGGAGCCCGTGCTGTGCCAGCAGTGGCTCAGCGCGCTGCAAGCCAACCAAACCGAGACCCTGCGCCTGCGGCTGCACGAGCAGCTGCTGCGCCACGGGCTGGGGTCGACGATCGAAGATTTCATCGTGCCCTTGAGCGTGGCCGTGGGGCAGGCGTGGCTGGACGAACGCATTTCGGTGTTCCAAGAGCACCTACACAGCGAGATCGTGCAATCGGTGCTGCGCCAGGCGCTGGTGCAACTGGACCAGCAAGGCCACAGCGGCACCCCGCCCCGGGTGTTGCTCACCACCTTGCCCAACGAACACCACGCCCTGGGGCTGCTGATGGCCGAGTGCTTTCTGGCGCTGCAACACTGCCAGCGCTTAGCGCTGGGGCCCAACACCCCGGTGCTCGAGGTGCTGGCGGCGGCGCAGCAGCTGGAGATCGACGCCGTGGCCTTGAGCTTCAGCTCGCCCCACCCGCCCAATGAGGTGCTGGCCGCCTTGCGCCAGTTGCGCGCACAATTGCCCAGCACGGTGGCGCTGTGGGTGGGCGGCAACGCCCCGGTGCTGCGCTCGCCGCGCCTACCTGCGGGCGTGACCGCCTTGCGCCGCGCCTGCGAGCTCGAGGCGGTGGTGGCGCAGTGGCGCGCCGAGCACAGCGCGCCTTGATGCCCAAAGCCCCCGAGCCGACCAAGCCACCGAAGCGCTGACCGGCTTGACTGGTGCCCCCAGGGCGCCTTAGCCGCTGGTGGACAGGTGCAGCCGCATCTCGGCCGCACGGGCGTGCGCCTGCAGGCCTTCGCCGTGCGCCAACACGCTGGCGATGCGGCCCAGCGTTTGCGCGCCGGCGGCGCTGACCTCGATCAGGCTGCTGCGTTTTTGAAAATCATAGACCCCGAGCGGGCTGGAAAAGCGCGCCGTGCCGGCCGTGGGCAGCACGTGGTTGGGGCCGGCGCAGTAGTCGCCCAGACTTTCGCTGGTGTAGGCGCCCATGAAAATGGCACCGGCGTGCAACAGCAGCGGCTCCCAGCGCTGCGGCTCGCGGCAGGCCAGCTCGAGGTGCTCGGGCGCGATGCGGTTGCTGATGGCACAGGCCTCTTCGAGGCTGCGGGTCTGGATCAGGGCGCCGCGGCCGTTGAGGCTGGCGGCGATGATGGCGGCGCGCGGCATCTCGGGCAGCAGGCGATCGATCGCCGCCTGCACCGCATCGAGGTAGGCCGCGTCAGGGCAGAGCAGGATCGACTGCGCCAGCTCATCGTGCTCGGCCTGGCTGAACAGGTCCATGGCCACCCAGTCGGGCGGCGTGCTGCCGTCGGCCAGCACCAGAATCTCGCTCGGGCCGGCGATCATGTCGATGCCCACCTGGCCGAACACATGCTTTTTGGCGCTGGCCACGTAGGCGTTGCCGGGGCCGGTGATCTTGTCCACCTTAGGGATGCTCTGGGTGCCATAGGCCAGCGCCGCCACCGCCTGCGCGCCACCGATGGTGAAGGCGCGCGTGACCCCGGCCACGTGGGCGGCGGCCAACACCAGCGGGTTTTTGGTGCCGTCGGGCGTGGGCACCACCATCACGATCTCGGCCACCCCCGCCACCTGGGCCGGTATGGCGTTCATCAGCACCGAGGACGGGTACGCGGCGCGTCCGCCGGGCACGTAGATGCCCACGCGCTCCAGCGGCGTGACCTTCTGCCCGAGCAGGCTGCCGTCGGCGTCGCGGTAGCTCCAGCTCTGGCCGCAGGCCCGCAGCTGGGCCTCGTGGTAGCGGCGCACGCGCGCGGCCGCTTGTAGCAGCGCCTCGCGCTGGGCGGCGGGGATCTGCTCAAAGGCGGCTTGCAGTTCCGACGGCTGCAGCTCCAGCGCCGCCATGCTCGGGGCGTGTAGGCGGTCGAAGCGGCGCGTGCAGTCGAGCACGGCGGCGTCACCGCGGGCGCGCACGTCGGCCACGATACCCTGCACGCGCTGCTCGATGGCGGCGTCGGCCTCGGCCGACCAGTGCTGGCGCTGGGCGAACTGGGCCTCGAAGTCGGGCTGCTGCGTGCTTAGGCGCAGCGGGCGCGCTTGCAAAGGCGTGGTGTTTGCAGCAGGTGCGGCGGGCGTGGTCATCATGCAAGCACCCCCGTCGCGGAGCTTTGCGCGGTGGCGTGCGCGGTGTCTTGGGCTGTCGCCTTCGCAAAGGCATCGAGCAGCGGCCGCAGCAGCGCGCGCTTGACCTTGATCGCTCCCTGGTTGACCACCAGGCGCGAGGAAATGTCCATGATGCGCTCGACCTCCACCAGCTGGTTGGCCTTGAGCGTGTTGCCGGTCGAGACCAGATCGACGATGGCGTCGGCGAGCCCGGTCAGGGGCGCCAGTTCCATGCTGCCGTAGAGCTTGATCAGATCGACGTGCACGCCTTTGCTGGCAAAAAACTCGCGCGCGATCGCCACGTATTTGGTGGCCACGCGGATGCGCGCGCCTTGGCGCACGGCGCGCACGTAGTCGAAATCGGCGCGCACCGCCACGCTCATGCGGCAGCGCGCGATCTGCAGATCGAGCGGCTGATACAGCCCGACGTTGGCCGCCCCGCCCCACTCGGCCTCGTGTTCGAGCAGCGTGTCTTTGCCGCACACGCCCAAGTCGGCGCCGCCGTACTGCACGTAGGTGGGCACGTCGGAGGCGCGCACCAGCACCACATTCAGCGCCGGGTGGTTGGTTGGCAGGATCAGCTTGCGCGAGCGCTCGGGGTGCTCCAGCACCTCGATGCCGGCGGCTTGCAGCAGCGGCAGGGTTTCGTCGTAGATGCGGCCTTTGGACAGGGCCAGCGTGATGCGGTCGGCACTCATGCGATCCTCTCGATTTGGGCGCCCAGGGCGCGCAGTTTGAGCTCCATCTGATCGTAGCCGCGGTCTAGGTGGTAGATGCGATCGACCACGGTTTCGCCCTCGGCCACCAGCCCGGCGATGACCAAGCTGGCGGAGGCTCGCAAGTCGGTGGCCATGACGGTGGCGCCCGACAGGTGCGCGCCGCTGCCGCCCAGCCCTTCGATCAGCGCCAGCCGGCCGTCGATGCGGATTTTGGCCCCGAGCCGCTGCAACTCGTGCACATGCATGAAGCGGTTCTCGAAAATGGTTTCGGTGACGCTGCTGCTGCCCTGCGCCACGGCGTTGAGGGCCATGAACTGGGCCTGCATATCGGTCGGGAAGCCCGGGTATTCGGTGGTGCGAAAGCTCTGCGCGCGCAGCAGCGCCGCGCCGGGCGACTGCACCTGCAAGCCGTCGGCGCTGGCTTGCACCGACACCCCGGCCTCGCGCAGCTTTTCGATCAGCGCCTCGAGGTGCTCGCCGCGGGCGTGGCGCAGGTGCACGGCACCGCCGCAAGCGGCCACGGCGCACAAAAAGGTGCCGGCCTCGATGCGGTCCGCCACCACATCGTGCTCGGCCCCGTGCAGGCGCGCCACGCCCTGGATGCGGATGCGGCTGCTGCCGTGGCCCTCGATCTGCGCCCCCATGGCGATCAGCAGCTCGGCCAGATCGGTGACTTCGGGCTCTTGGGCGGCGTTTTCCAGCACCGTTTCGCCCTCGGCCAGGGTGGCGGCCATGAGGAAGTTTTCGGTGCCGGTGACGGTGATCATGTCGGTGGCGATGCGCGCGCCGCGCAGCCGGCTCTGCCCCGGCGCCAGCTGCGCCACCAGATAACCGTGCTCGACGGCGATCTGCGCCCCCATGGCCTGCAAGCCCTTGATGTGCTGATCCACCGGGCGCGAACCGATGGCACAGCCTCCCGGCAGCGACACCCGCGCCCGCCCCAGCCGCGCCAGCAGCGGCCCAAGCACCAGCACCGAGGCGCGCATGGTCTTGACCAGCTCGTAGGGGGCCAGCGGCTCGAGTGCCGCGCCGGCTTGCAGCGTCAGGCCACCGCGCTCGCCGTGGGTCTGCACCTGCACGCCCATGTGTTCCAGCAGGCGGCGCATGGTGGCCACGTCGCGCAGCCGCGGCACGTTGCGCAGCATCACCGGCTCGTGGGTGAGCAAGGTGGCGCAGAGCTCGGGCAGGGCGGCGTTTTTGGCGCCCGAGATCGGTACCTCGCCGTGCAGGCGCTGGCCGCCTTGAATGCGCAGTTTGTCCATGGGTGGGGGTGGGCGGTGGAGGGTTGGGAAGCGCCTGGGTGGGGCTGGCCGCGCGCAGTCGATTAAGCCGGGCTGGCTTGGCGCGCCGACCATTCGGCCGGGGTGTGCGTCTGCATCGAGAGCGCGTGCACCTCGTCGCGCCGGATGCGCTCGCCCATCGCGGCATAGACCATCTGGTGGCGCGCGATCAGACGTTTGCCCTCGAAGGCGGGCGAAACCACCACGGCGTACCAGTGGCGGCCGTCGCCGTTGACCTCGAGGTGCAGGCAGTCGAGGTGGGCGGCGATGAGGGCTTGCAGTTCTTGCGCGGTCATGGTTTCGGGTGCCTGGTGTGGAATGCTGGGGGCTGAATGCTTTGGGGCGGAATTCTTGGGGGATGGACCAAAAAATGCGGCCGACGATAGGATAACGAAGTACGGGCGCCGGCGCGTCAGTGCCGCAGCTTATAGCCCGATTTGAGCAGATGCAGCGCCAGCCCGCCGACCAGCACCCAAGCAACGCCGAGCACCGCCAGCGACAGCCATGGCGAAACATCGCCCTGGCCGAGGAAGCCGTAGCGAAAGCCGTCGATCATGTAGAAAAACGGGTTCAGGTGGCTGACGAACTGCCAAAACGGCGGCAGCGAGTGGATGGAGTAAAACACACCGCTCAAAAACGTGGCCGGAAGGATGAGGAAGTTCTGAAACGCCGCCATCTGGTCAAACTTGTCGGCCCACAGCCCGGCGATCACGCCCAAGGCCCCGAGCAGCCCGGCCCCGAGCACGGCAAACACCAGAATCCAGAGCGGATAAGCGATGTACACGCCCACAAACCACACCGTCACCAGCCACACGCACACGCCCACCGCCAGCCCGCGCACGATCGACGAGCCCACGTAGGCCACGAACCAGGCCCAGTGCGACAGCGGCGTGAGCAGCACGAACACCAAGTTGCCCATGACCTTGCTTTGGATCAGGCTCGACGAGCTGTTGGCAAAGGCGTTTTGCAACACGCTCATCATGATCAGACCTGGCAGCAAAAAGCTGGTGTAGAGCACGCCCTCAAACATCTGCACGCGGTCTTGCAGCACGTGGCCAAAGATCAGCAGATACAACAGCGCCGTGACCACCGGCGCCGCCACGGTCTGAAAGCCCACTTTCCAGAAGCGCAGCACCTCTTTGTAAAACAGGGTCTGCCAGCCGCTCATGCCGCCACCCCCGCACGCATCAGCTCGAGGAACACGTCTTCGAGGTCGGCTTGGCTGATTTCGAGGTCGTCGATCTGCAGGCCGGCCAGGCGCAACTCGGCCAAGGTGCGCTCGAGCGCAGCCGCGTCGGGCACCGGCAACTGCACCACGCGCCCGGTCACCCGCGCCTGCGCCGCCAGCGCCGGCGGCAAGGCTTGGTCGGTTTTGAAGCGCAGCACCTTGGCGCTGCTGGCGCGCTTGAGCAGCACCGAGGTGCGCTCCAGCGCCAGCACCCGCCCGTCTTTGAGCATGGCGATGCGCCCGCACAGCGCCTCGGCTTCTTCGAGGTAGTGGGTGGTGAGCAACACCGTGCTGCCTTGGCGGTTGAGCCCAGAGATGAACTGCCACAGCGTTTGGCGCAGCTCGACATCGACGCCGGCGGTGGGCTCGTCGAGCACGATCACCGGCGGGCGGTGCACCAGCGCCTGCGCCACCAGCACGCGCCGCTTCATGCCGCCCGAGAGCTGGCGCATGTTGGCGTTGGCCTTGTCGGCCAACCCCAAGCCGGCCAGCAGCTCGTCGATCCAGCCTTCGTTGCCGCGGATGCCGAAGTAGCCCGACTGAAAGCGCAGCGCCTCGCGCACCGTAAAAAAGGGGTCAAACACCAGCTCTTGCGGCACCACGCCCAGGCGCCGGCGCGCGGTGGCGTAGTCGCTGGCCACGTCGGCACCGAGCACGGTCACGCGGCCGCTGCTGGCGTGCGCCAAACCGGCCAAGATGCTGATGAGGGTGGTTTTGCCGGCGCCGTTGGGGCCGAGCAGGCCAAAAAACTCGCCCGGCTCGATGTCAAAGCTCACGCCGTCGAGCGCCTGCAGCTCGGCGCCGGCGCTGCGGTAGCGCTTCGAGACCTGCTGAAACGATACGGCGGCAGTGGCAGAGCTAAGGGGCATGAGGTGGCGCAGCTAAACCGGCCATTTTATAGCCTTAAGCGGCCAGCAGTTCGCTCACGCCGTAAAGGGCCGCCAGTTCGCGCAGGCGCAGCGGCATGTGCAGCACCTGCAGGCGGCCGCCCCGCGCTTGCAGCAAGCGCGCCACCGCCAGCAGCGCCGCCAGCGCCGACGAATCGAAGTGCTGCAAGGCAGCGGCATCGAGCGACCAGAGGGCGGCGGCAGTCTGGGCTGGCGCGGGCGAAACGGCGGTGGCTGGGGACACAGGGACAGCGCCGCCTGACTCCATCACCGCCAGACAGCGCTGCACGTAGGCATCGGCCTGCTCGTGCGTCAGGCGCTGCGGCAAGTCGGGCAGGCTGCGGGGCGCGGCCAAGACTGCACTGGGGGCCGTGCTCATGGGCATGGTCGCGTGGGGGGCTCAGGTGCGCGCCGCCGCCGCACCGGCGCGGTTGCGCTCGGTCAGCGCCGCGATCAGGCCGTCGATGCCGCGGGCGTTGATCTCGGTGGTGAACTGGTTGCGGTAGGTGTCCACCAGCCAGATGCCCATGACGTTGAAGTCAAATACCTTCCAGCCCTGCGGGGTGCGCTCGAGCCGGTAGTCGATCTGGATCGGTTCGCTGCGCCCGCGCAGCTCGGTGCGCACCACCACCTCGGTGTCTTGCGGGGTGAAGCGGCTGGGGCGCAGCACCAGCGTTTGGTCGGTCACGTGGCTGAGGGCACCCGAGTAGGTGCGCACCAGCAACAGTTTGAACTCGTCTTGCAACCGGGTGCGCTGCTCGGGTGTGGCCTGGCGCCAGAAGCGCCCCACGGCCGAGGCGGTCATGCGGCGAAAGTTGACGTGCGGCATCAGCTGGCCATCCACCAGCGCCATGATGCGGTCGATGTCGCCACCGCGCAACACCGGGTCGGCTTGGATCTGGCGCAGCACCTCGAGGCCCACGCGCATGATGAGCGCATCGGGAGCCTCGAGGGTTTGCGCCGCCACCCGGGCAGGCGCCAGCAGGGCAGCGCCCACCACCCCGAGGGTTCCAAGGGCACCAAGGGCGTAGAGCGCAGCGCGGCGCGAGGCCGCGGGCAGAGTGAGTGGTGGCAAGTCGTGTTTCATGACGGGTATTGTGCAGCGCCCAAGCCGGTCCGGCCGGTTTCAGGGCGCAGATGTTGCATTTGCTTGCATCGCTTACTGTGCCGGCACCGAAGTGGGGGCGGGAGCGGGAGCTGATTCGGGCGCGGGCTCCTCCTCATCGGGGAACTCATCGGTGCGGATTTGCGCCGCACGGCGTTGCAAAAACGCATCGCGGATGAAGCTGTAGCGGTCCAGCGCGATGCGGTCCACCATGTCGGTGGCGGGCAACAGGTCGGCGCGGTTGTCGGTCAGGCGCAACACCGTGAGTGCGCCGCGGTCGGCGCTGGGCTCCACGGTGCCGATCGGGTCGGCGTTTTGGCCCACCACCTGGCCCACGGCATCGCGCAAGGTGGATGGACCCATGAGCGGCAGCACCAGATAGGGGCCAGGCGGCACGCCCCAGCGCCCCAAGGTGTGGCCAAAATCAAGCGGGGTGCGCTCGACCCCAGCCTCGGTGGCGATGTCGAGCACGCCGCCAAAGCCAAAGAAAGTGTTGATCTTGACGCGGGTGAAGTTTTCCACCGCCTCTTGCGGCCGCGCCTGCAGACTGGCGTTGACGAACGACCAAACGTCGCGCAGGTTGTTGAAAAAGTTGTTGACCCCGGTGCGCAGCGGCGAGGGCACGGTGTCGCGGTAGGCGACGGCGATGGGGCGCGCGATGGTGCGGTCCACGGCGTCGTTGAACTGCTGCACCTGGCGGTTGAGCGGCTCCAGCGGGTCTTGGGGGTTGGCGTCGGGGCCGGTGGCGCAGCCGCTCAAGACCATCAGCGCCAAGGTTGCGCAGCCTAGGCCCAGCCACCCGGCGCGCGGCGGGGGGTGTGCGGCACCATGCGCAATCTGCACGCCCTGCACATTTTTCACGCCCTGTAAACGGTTCATTTTTTCGATCCCTCCATTGATGCTTTATCCATCCCACCCCATCGCTGCGCGCTCACTGGCTGGCAGCGGCACCGTCGGCACCGGAGTCGGCGGCGCGGTTGAACAAAAACTGTCCGATCAGATTCTCGAGCACGATCGCCGACTGCGTCAGCGTGACCGTGGCCCCGTCGGCCAGGTTTTCGTCGGCCCCGCCGGGCACGATGCCCACGTACTGCTCACCCAGCAGACCGCTGGTCAGAATTTGAAACGAGCTGTCGCGTGGAAAAGCATAGCGTTGCTCCAGCAACAGCGTGACGTCGGCCTGAAAAGTCTGGTCGTTGAAGGTGATGGCCTGCACCCGCCCGACAGGCACCCCGGCGCTGCGCACCGTGGCCCCGGCGCGCAGGCCGCCGATGTTGTCAAAGCGCGCCGTCACCTGGTAGGTGGGCTGCCAACTGAGCTGCAACAGGTTGGCCGACTGCAGCGACAAAAACAGCAGCGCCAGCGCCCCCAGCAGCACGAACAGACCCACCCACACATCTTTGACCGAGCTTTGCATATGCGTTTTCCCCTCACACTCCAAACATCAGCGCCGTCAGGACAAAGTCCAGCCCCAGCACCGCCAGCGAGGCCATGACCACGGTGCGCGTGGTGGCGCGCGCCACCCCTTCGGGCGTGGGCGTGGCCAGATAGCCCTGCAGCAGCGCGATGAACGTCACCGCGATGCCAAACACCAGCCCCTTGACGAGGCTGTTGCCCACGTCGCTCCAGACATCGACCCCGGCCTGCATCTGGCCCCAATAGGCTGAACCATCGACACCCAGCAGTTGCACGCCCACCAACCAGCCACCCAGGATACCAACGGCGCTAAACACGGTGACGAGCACCGGCAGCACGATGACCCCGGCCCAGAAACGCGGCGCCAGAATACGCGCGATCGGGTCCACCGCCATCATCTCCATGGCGCTCAGCTGCTCGCCGGCTTTCATGAGGCCGATTTCGGCCGTGAGCGAGGTGCCGGCGCGGCCCGCAAACAGCAACGCCCCGATCACCGGCCCGAGTTCGCGGATCAGGCTCAAGGCCACCAGCAAGCCCAGCACCTCGGTGGAGCCAAACTGGTTCAGGATGTAATAGCCCTGCAGCGCCAGCACAAAGCCCACGAACAGGCCCGAGACACCGATGATGGCCAGCGAGTAGTTGCCCAAAAAATGGATTTGGTCGCGCAGCAAGGGGTAGCGGCGCAGCACCGCCGGCAGCAGCACGAATAAGCGCAGCAGCAAGCGCGCGCCAAAGCCCAAGCCGGCAAGCCACTGGCGCACCGCAAAACCGATGTGCGAGAGCGTTTTTTGAGTCACCGGCGGCCTCCGTCGGCAGGGCGGGAGGAACGGGAGGAGCGAGCTGGGGGCGTACCCAAGCCGTAATCGTCGGCCACCGAGGCCGCCGGGTAGTGAAAATGCACCGGCCCCTCGGGCTCGGCGTGGATGAACTGGTGCACCAAGGGGTCGGTGCTTTCGCGCACCTGCTGTGGGCTGCCCTGCTCGGCCACACGGCCATGGGCCAGCACCACCACGTGGTCGGCAATGGCCAGGGTTTCGTGCACGTCGTGCGACACCAGGATGCTGGTCAGGCCCATGGCGTCGTTGAGCTGGCGGATCAGGCGCGCGATAGTGCCCAGCGAGATCGGGTCCAACCCGGCAAAAGGCTCGTCGTAGAGCACCAGTTCGGGGTCGAGCGCGATCGCGCGCGCCAGCGCCACGCGGCGCGCCATGCCGCCCGAGATCTCAGACAACAGCAGGTCGCGCGCCCCGCGCAGGCCCACGGCGTCGAGCTTCATGAGCACGATGTCGCGGATCAGCCCCTCGGACAGCCGCGTCTGCTCGCGCAGCGGGAACGCCACGTTGTCAAAAACATTCAGGTCGGTGAACAAGGCCCCGAACTGGAACAGCATGCCCATGCGCCGGCGCACCGCATACAGGCCGGCTAAGTCGAGCGCGCCGACATCCAAGCCGTCAAAGCGCACCTGCCCGGCTTGCGCCCGCTGCTGGCCGCCGATCAGGCGCAACACCGTGGTTTTGCCGCCGCCCGATGCGCCCAGCACCGCCGTGACGCGGCCACGCGGCACCGTCAGCGACAGGCCGTCGAGAATCGGGCGCGGTCCGTAGCCAAAGCGCACGTGCTGCAGCTCGACCAGAGGGGGTGGGGCGGTGGGGTTCATATAGAGGGAGTGGAGCGATCATAAGGGAAAGCCCGCGCTCCCAACCCGCCTGGGGCTGATAGGCTCAGCGTGGCAAGTCCGAGTGCCCCATCAGGAATTCGTCCACCGCCCGCGCCGCTTGCCGGCCTTCGCGGATCGCCCACACCACCAGCGACTGGCCGCGGCGCATGTCGCCGGCGGCAAACACCTTGGGCACGTTGGTGGCGTAGCCGCCGCTGGCCTCGGTGTGGGCGCGGGCGTTGCCGCGCGCGTCTTTGTCCACCCCAAAGGCCTCGAGCACGCTGGCCAGTGGGTGCGTAAAGCCCATGGCCAGCAGCACCAGATCGGCCTTGTGCTGCTGCTCGGTGCCGGGGATTTCGACCAGCTTGCCGCCTTGCAGCGCCACTTGCACCGTGGTCAGGCCGGTGAGCTTGCCTTTGCTGCCGGTGAAGGCCTTGGTCGAAATGGCAAAGGCGCGCTCGCAGCCCTCGAGGTGGCTGGAGCTGGTGCGCAGCTTGATCGGCCAGTAGGGCCAAGTCAGGTTGCGGTCTTCTTGCTCGGGCGGCATGGGCAGCAGCTCAAACTGGGTCACGCTGGCAGCGCCGTGGCGCCGGCTGGTGCCGACGCAGTCGGAGCCGGTGTCGCCGCCGCCGATCACGATCACGTGCTTGCCGTCGGCGCGGATCTGCTTTTTCAGCTTGTCGCCGGCGTTGACCTTGTTTTGCTGCGGCAAAAACTCCATCGCAAAATGCACGCCGTCGAGCTCGCGCCCCGGCACCGGCAGGTCGCGGCTCTGCTCGCTGCCGCCACACAGCAACACGGCGTCGTAGTCGGCCTGCAACTGCGTTGCGGGAATGCTGCGCTTGGCCTCGTTTTGCACCTTGGCCCCGGCGCCTTCGGTGGGCAGGGCCCCGACCAGCACGCCGGTCTGAAACTGCACCCCTTCGGCCTGCATCTGGGCCACGCGGCGCTCGATGTGCGATTTTTCGAGCTTAAAGTCGGGGATGCCGTAGCGCAGCAGGCCGCCCACGCGCTCGTTTTTCTCGTACACCGTGACCGCGTGCCCGGCGCGCGCCAGCTGCTGCGCCGCCGCCAGCCCAGCCGGGCCCGAGCCCACCACGGCCACCTTTTTGCCCGTGGCGTGTGCCGCTGGCTGCGGCTGCACCCAGCCCTGCTCCCAGGCGCGGTCGATGATCGCGTGCTCGATCGACTTGATGCCCACCGCGTCGTCGTTGATGTAGAGCGTGCAGGCCGACTCGCACGGCGCTGGGCAGATGCGGCCGGTGAACTCGGGGAAGTTGTTGGTGCTGTGCAGCACCGCGCTGGCGTTTTGCCAGTCGGCGCGATAGACCAGATCGTTGAAATCGGGGATGACGTTGTTGACCGGGCAGCCGTTGTTGCAAAACGGCGTGCCGCAGTCCATGCAGCGCGCGGCTTGGCGCTTGGCCTGCGCGTCGTCGAGCGCGATGACAAACTCGCGGTGGGTTTTCAGGCGCTCGGCTACCGGCTGGTAGCCTTCCTCGAGGCGCTCAAACTCCATGAAACCGGTGATTTTTCCCATGATGCGGTGCTCGCTAAACTTGGATGAAGTGGGTTTGCAGGCTCAGGCCGTGGCCGGGGCCGCCAAAGCAGGGGCAGCAGCCTGAGCGCGCGCGTGCAGTTCGCCCAAAGCGCGCTGGTACTCGGTCGGCATGACCTTGACGAAGCGGCTGCGGCTGTCGGCCCAGTGGTCCAGAATCTGGCGCGCCTTGGCCGAACCGGTCCAGCGCAGGTGCGCTTCGATCAGGGCGCGCAGTTGCGCCTCGTCGGTCTGGCCGCGGTGCCAGATGCCGCGCTGGCCCGCGGCCTCTTGCTCGGTCGCTGGCAGCACTTTTTCGAGCCGCACCATGGCGGTGTTGCAGCGCTGGGCAAACTGGCCGTCTTCGTCGAGCACATAGGCCACGCCGCCGCTCATGCCGGCGGCAAAGTTGCGCCCGGTTGCGCCCAGCACCACCACGGTGCCGCCGGTCATGTATTCGCAGCCGTGGTCGCCGGTGCCCTCGACCACCGCCGTGGCGCCCGAGAGCCGCACCGCAAAGCGCTCGCCGGCCACGCCGCGCAAAAAGGCCTCGCCGCTGGTGGCGCCGTAGAGCACGGTGTTGCCGACGATGATGTTGCGCCCGGCGTCGCCACGAAACTCGATGCTCGGGCGCACCACGATGCGCCCGCCCGATAGGCCCTTGCCGGTGTAGTCGTTGGCGTCACCGATCAGATACAGCGTGATGCCACGGCACAAAAAGGCGCCAAACGACTGCCCGCCCGTGCCCTCGAGCTGGATGCGGATGCTGTCGTCGGGCAGGCCCTCGGGGTGCAGGCGCGTGACCGCGCCCGAGAGCATGGCGCCCACGGTGCGGTTGACGTTGCGCGCCGATTCGATGAACTGCACGCGCTCGCCGCGCTCGATCGCCGGGCGCGATTTTTCGATCAGGCGCACATCCAGCGCCTGCCCCAAGCCGTGGTCTTGGGTGCTGGTGTGCCGGCGCGGCACCGCAGCGGGCAACGGCGGCTGGTAAAACAGGCGCGAAAAATCCAGCCCCTGCACCTTCCAGTGCTCGAGCCCGCGCCGGGTGTCGAGCAGATCGGCGCGGCCCACCAGATCGTCGAAACGGCGCACGCCCAGCTGGGCCATGATCTGGCGCACCTCCTCGGCGACGAAGAAGAAATAATTCACCACGTGCTCGGGCTGGCCGGCAAACTTGGCACGCAGCAGCGGGTCTTGGGTCGCCACCCCCACCGGGCAGGTGTTGAGGTGGCATTTGCGCATCATGATGCAGCCCTCGACCACCAGCGGCGCGGTGGCAAAGCCAAACTCATCCGCCCCCAGCAAGGCGCCCACCACCACGTCGCGCCCGGTCTTGATCTGGCCATCGACCTGCACCCGGATGCGCCCGCGCAAGCGGTTGAGCACCAAGGTCTGCTGGGTTTCTGCCAGCCCGATCTCCCACGGGCTGCCGGCGTGCTTGATCGACGACCAAGGCGAGGCCCCGGTGCCGCCGTCGTGGCCAGCGATCACCACGTGGTCGGCCTTGGCCTTGGCCACCCCGGCGGCGATGGTGCCCACGCCCACTTCCGACACCAGCTTGACCGAGACGTCGGCGCGCGGGTTGACGTTTTTCAGGTCGTGGATGAGCTGCGCCAGGTCTTCGATGGAGTAGATGTCGTGGTGCGGCGGCGGGCTGATCAGCCCCACGCCCGGCACCGAGTGGCGCAAAAAGCCGATGTAGTCCGAGACCTTGGTGCCCGGCAACTGCCCGCCCTCGCCCGGCTTGGCGCCTTGGGCCATCTTGATCTGGATTTGGTCCGCGCTCACCAGGTATTCGGCCGTGACGCCAAAGCGCCCCGAGGCCACCTGCTTGATGCGCGAGCGCAGGCTGTCGCCCGGTTGCAGCGGCAGGTGCGCCTCCACCTTGTCGGCACCGATGACCGAAGCCAGCGTCTGGCCGCTGCCGATGGCGCTGCCCTTGAGCTCGGCGCGGTAACGCGCCGGGTCTTCGCCGCCCTCGCCGGTGTTGCTCTTGCCACCGATGCGGTTCATGGCCACCGCCAGCGTGGCGTGGGCCTCGGTGCTGATCGAGCCCAGCGACATGGCGCCGGTGGCAAAGCGCTTGACGATCTCGCGCGCCGGCTCCACTTCGTCGATGGCGATGGCGCGCGCCGGATCGACGCGGAACTCAAACAGCCCGCGCAGCGTCAGGTGGCGCCGGGTCTGGTCGTTGATGATCTGGGCGTAGTCTTTGTAGCTGGAAAAGTTGTTGGCGCGGGTGGCGTGTTGCAGCTTGGCGATGGCGTCGGGCGTCCACATGTGCTCTTCGCCGCGCGCGCGCCAGGCGTATTCACCGCCGGTATCGAGCATCTGCGCCAGCAGCGGGTCGGTGCCGAAGGCGGCGCGGTGGGTGCGGATGGCCTCTTCGGCGATCTCGAACACCCCGATGCCCTCGACCCGGCTGGGTGTGCCGCTGAAGTACTTGTCCACCGTGGCGCTGCTCAGGCCGATGGCCTCGAACAGCTGCGCGCCGCAGTAGCTCATGTAGGTGCTCACGCCCATTTTGGACATGATCTTCGACAGGCCCTTGCCGATCGCCTTGACGTAGTTGTAAATGGCTTTGTCGGCCGACAGATCGCCGCTGAGCTCGTGGTGGATCGCCTCCAGCGTTTGCATCGCCAGCCACGGGTGCACGGCCTCGGCGCCGTAGCCGGCCAGCAGCGCAAAGTGGTGCACCTCGCGCGCGGAGCCGGTTTCCACCACCAGCCCGGCGCTGGTGCGCAGCCCCGTGCGCACCAGGTGCTGGTGCACCGCCGACAACGCCAGCAGGGCCGGGATGGGCAGCTGCTGCGCACTCACGGCGCGGTCGCTCAAAATCAGGATGTTGCTGCCGCCCTTGATCGCGTCCACCGCTTCGGCGCACAGCGAAGCCAGTTTGGCCTCCACCCCCTCCTTGCCCCAAGCCACGGGGTAGCAGATGTCGATCGTGCTGCTCTTGAACTTGCCACCGGTGCGGCGCTCGATGCCGCGCAGCTTGGCCATATCGGCCGGGTTCAAAATCGGCTGGCTGACTTCGAGCCGCAGCGGCGGGTTCACCTGGTTGATGTCGAGCAGGTTGGGCTTGGGGCCGATGAAGCTCACCAGCGACATCACGATCGCTTCGCGGATCGGGTCGATCGGCGGGTTCGTGACTTGCGCAAACAGCTGCTTGAAGTAGTGGTAGAGCGGCTTGTTCTTGCTCGAGAGCACCGCCAGTGGGCTGTCGTTGCCCATGGAGCCGATGCCCTCTTCGGCGTTGAGCGCCATCGGCGCCATGAGGAACTTGATGTCCTCTTGCGTCATGCCAAAGGCCTGCTGCCGGTCGAGCAGCGCGGCGTCGGTGCGGTCGAGCGCGGCCCGGGCCGGCTCGGCAAGGCGCACCTCCCCGCCCTCGGCGGCACCGGCCACCGGTTGCGTCACGTCGTCGAGGCGCACGCGCAGGTTTTCGATCCACTGCTGGTAGGGCTTGCTGTAGGCCAGGTTGGCTTTGAGCTCTTCATCGTCGATCAGGCGGCCCTGCTCGAGGTCGATCAGGAACATCTTGCCCGGCTGCAAGCGCCATTTGCGCACGATGCGGCTCTCGGCGATGGGCAGCACGCCCGACTCCGAGCCCATGATCACGAAGTCGTCGTCGGTGACGCAGTAGCGCGAGGGCCGCAGCCCGTTGCGGTCCAGCGTGGCGCCAATCTGGCGCCCGTCGGTGAAGACGATCGAGGCCGGGCCGTCCCACGGCTCGAGCATGGCGGCGTGGTACTCGTAAAAGGCGCGCCGGCGCGCGTCCATCTGGCCGTGCTGCTCCCACGGCTCGGGGATCATCATCATCACCGCCTGCGCCAGCGGGTAGCCGGCCATGGTCAGCAGCTCGAGGCAGTTGTCGAAGGTGGCGGTGTCGGACTGGCCGGCAAAGCTGATCGGGTAGAGCTTGTTCAGGTCGGCGCCCAGCACCGGCGAGCTCATTACGCCCTCGCGCGCGCGCATCCAGTTGTAGTTGCCCTTGACGGTGTTGATCTCGCCGTTGTGCGCCACGTAGCGGTAGGGGTGCGCCAGCGGCCACTCGGGGAAGGTGTTGGTCGAAAAGCGCTGATGCACCAGCGCCAGCGCCGAGGTGCAGCGCGGGTCTTGCAGGTCGAGGTAATAGTCGCCCACCTGGTTGGCCAGCAGCAGGCCTTTATAGACCACGGTGCGGCTGCTCATGCTGGGCACGTAATACTCTTTGCCGTGCTTGAGGCCCAGCGCCTGGATGTGCGCGCTGGCGGTTTTGCGGATCACGTAGAGCTTGCGCTCGAGCGCGTCTTGCACGATCACGTCGGTGCCGCGGCCGATGAACACCTGGCGGATCACGGGCTCGGTCTGGCGCACCGTGGGCGACATCGGCATGGCGCGGTTCACCGGCACGTCGCGCCAGCCCAGCAGCACCTGGCCTTCGGCGCGGATGGCGCGCTCCAGCTCTTGCTCGCAGGCCAAGCGGCTGGCGTGCTCTTTGGGCAGAAAGATCATGCCCACGCCGTACTCACCCGGCGGCGGCAGACTACAGCCCTGCGCCGCCAGTTCGGCGCGGTACAGGGCGTCGGGCAGTTGCAGCAAAATGCCGGCGCCGTCGCCCATGAGCTCGTCGGCACCCACGGCACCGCGGTGGTCGAGGTTGGCCAGTATCTGCAAGCCCTGCTGCACCACGGTGTGGCTTTTTTGCCCCTTGATGTGGGCCACGAAACCCACGCCACAGGCGTCGTGCTCGTGCGCAGGGTCGTACAGGCCATACTGGCGCAACTGGTCGATTTCAAGGCTAAACGACACGGCAAACTCCTAATCGGTTAATGACTGGGAGCGAGCATAGGGCAAAGCGCGGGCTTTGGCAAGCACAACAAATGGGGTCTGACCCTAATTTATCATTAGCTTGGCTTGCTTGATTTAATTTGGGGACAGATTAAAATGAAGCCCGGCTTCGCCTCCTAAGATTGCCCACCATCCTGCACGCGCCCGGCTTTTGCGCCACCCCTTCATCCCGATTGTTTCGATTTTTTGACCCTGAAATTCAAGCCCTGCCACCCTTCGGCGGCAACTGCCTGCGGGCATGGATCACGTTCACAACCTCTACCCGTTCGAGCGACTCGCGGTAGAACACGATGTAATTGCTGCGCACGACCAGCTCGCGCAGACCCTTGACGCGAACCGAGGGCCTGTAGAGCTTGGGGTGGTCGGGCAGCTTGCCGACCTTGGCCTCGATCTCGTCTTTCAGCGCTTGGGCGGCATCGGGGTTGTCGTTGGCAATGGTGGCCACGATCTGCAGCAGATCGGCGCTGGCCTGCGGGCGCCATTCAAGCCGTGGCTTTGCTGGCATGCTGCTTGCGCTTGGATTCGATCAGGGCCTGCACCTCATCCATGACTTGGCGATGCCCGATGTTGGGTCGGGGGTCGGATAGCGTTTCGGCCACCTTCTCGCGCACCCAATCGGTGTGCGCCTTGGCCTCGAAGGCGCTGCGCATCCGTTCAGAGGCATCGGGCCGCGCGCGGCTGGCCTTGATCGCTTGGGGGTCAAAGTCGGCGGCGTTGACGTGGTATTGGGAAATTCCGATCTGCTTGAGGTAGCAGACCAGCGTTTCAAACTTGCGAAAGGTCCGCACGGCCCCGCGCCGCGCGGCGAGCGCGCGCTCGGTGTTGCCGCACTTGACGATGACGCCCCAGCCGCCACCGTGGCCGATGACCGCGGCAGCGCGCACGGCTCCGGCCTGCGCGAGGAGGGCTAGGCTTGCGTGGTCGATGGTGTCTGCTGTGATGTACATAGCGGCGCCTTTTGTTGCTGGAATACTCGCTGTAATAGTAGCCGATTAATTATAAATTGGCAACCTTTTGCCAACGCGGGTTAGGCTCTCTCAAGAGGCAATCGCGCCCTACCCCACCCGCCGCGGCCGCCCGCGCTGCGCCGGCTGCAGCCGCCGTGGCGTGAGCTGCTGCAACTGCGCCACGAAAGCCGGGCTGCCCAGCACCCAGCCTTTGAGCGCGGCTTGCTCGAGCCGCTGCTGCGCCGCCTCGCTCAGCCCCTGCTGCACCAGGGCCACGTAGGCGGCCTCGCGTTCAAAGGGGGTGTTGCCCAGTTGCCAATAGGCCGGTGGCGCGCTCAAGGCTGGGTCGTGGCGCAGCCCGGCGTAGTGGGCGTGGCTGCTCCAAGGGGTTTCGGCCGCCGTGCGCGCCTGCCCCTGCCGCTGCGCTTGCGTGTCCAGGCTCAGGAGCGCGGGCAGCAGCTCGGCTTCGGGCTGCAGCACCGTGCCGCGAAAGCGTCCCTCCCACAGCGTGCCGGTGTGGCCATGGCGCAGGTTGTAGTGGCGCACGTAGCCGCGCCCCAGCGCCTGCATGGTGCGCGATAAGGCGCCGTCGGCCAGCGGCGTGACCAGCAGCCGCACCTGCTGCGCCAGCAACACATAGCCATGCCACTGCAGCGGCTGCGCGCGCACGGCCTGGGCCAGCAGCTGCAAAAACACCTGCCGGTCGGTGGCGTCGTGGAACAGCTCCAGCCCCGGGTGCGCGCGCCAGATCAACAGGTGCGGCCAGCCGCTCAGGCTCAGGCGCGGTTGGCGTGCCATGGGGTTGCGGCTTTCAGCCTGTTAGTCGAACAGGCTCTGCCCGGTCAGGCGCAGGTGTTCGCGCATGGCGTAGCGGTCGGTCATGCCGGCGATGTGATCGGCCACGCGCCGACGCAGGCTGATGGGCAGGGCACCGGGGGCCACGGCTGGCAACTGCTCCGGGGCCTGGTGGTAGATCAAATAGAGCTCGGTCACCACCTGGCGCGCGCGCTCGGTCTGCGCCATCACCTGCGGGTGGCGGTAGAGCTGCGCCATCAAAAAGCGCTTGAGCGCGCCGGTATGGGCGCGCATGGGGCCCGAGAAGCGCAACAAGGGCGGGCACAGCCGCACCTCGTCCACCGACTGCACGCCGGCCTGGGCAATGGCGGCGCGGCTGGCGTCGATCACGTCGTAGACCTGCTCGGTGAGCATGCGCCGGATGGTTTCGTAGAGCAAGCGCTTGGCGTTGAGCGCCGGGTACTGCTGGCGCACGGCGCGCAGATGGCGCTCGAACAGCTCAACGGCGCCAAGCTGCTCGAGCGTGAGCAGGCCCGAGCGCACGCCGTCGTCGATGTCGTGCGCGTTGTAGGCAATCTCATCGGCCAGATTGGCAAGTTGCGCCTCGAGCGAGGGCGCGTGCCCGAGCAAAAACCGCTCCCCCACGCCGCCGGGCTCAAGCTGCTGCAAGCGCTCGGCGTTGGCGCGCGAGCAGTGTTTGAGTATGCCTTCGCGGGTCTCGAAGCACAGGTTCAGGCCATCGAAATCTGGGTAGCGCTGCTCGAGGCTATCGACCACGCGCAGGCTTTGCAAGTTGTGCTCAAAGCCGCCCACGGGTTCGTGTGGCGTCGGCTGGTCATCGGGCGCGTCGGGTTCAGGCGGCAGCTGGTGCAGGCAGGCGTTGAGCGCGTCTTGGCCGGCGTGACCAAAGGGGGTGTGGCCCAGGTCGTGCGCCAGCGCCAGCGCCTCCACCAGGTCTTCGTGCAGCCCCAGCGCGCGTGCGATGCTGCGCCCCAGCTGCGCCACCTCGAGCGAGTGCGTCAGGCGGGTGCGAAACAGATCGCCCTCGTGGTTCAGAAACACCTGGGTTTTATAGACCAGGCGCCTGAAGGCGCTGCTGTGGATGACGCGGTCGCGGTCGCGCTGGAAGTCGTTGCGCGTGGGCGCCGGCGCTTGCGGGTAGCGCCGGCCGCGGCTGCGCTCGGGGTGGCAGGCGTAGGGCTGCAGCTCAGGCACAGCCGGCCTCGAGCACCTCGGCCACCACGGCGTCGTCCACCGGCTGCAGGTGGGCGGCGCCGGCGTCATCGACCAGCACGAAGCGAATCTGGCCGGCGTCGGCCTTTTTGTCCACCCGCATCAGCTCGAGGTAGCGCGCGGCGTTGGCGGCCGGGTCGGGCTCCAGCCGGGGTGCCCGCACCGGCAGGCCGGCGCGCGCGATCAAATCGGCCAAGTGCTGCGCCCGGTAGGCCGAGAGCATGCCCAGCTTGTGCGAGAGCCGCGCCGCCAGCACCATGCCGCAGCCCACCGCCTCGCCGTGCAGCCACTGGCCGTAGCCCAGCCCGGCCTCGATGGCATGGCCAAAGGTGTGGCCAAAGTTGAGGACGGCGCGCAAGCCCGATTCGCGCTCGTCTTGCCCCACCACAGCGGCCTTGATCTCGCAGCTGCGCTGCACCGCGTAGGCCAAGGCAGCGGGGTCGAGCTGGCGCAGGGCATCGAGGTGGTGGTCGATCCAGGCCAAAAAATCGAGGTCGTAGATCGGGCCGTACTTGATCACCTCAGCCAGCCCGGCGCTGATCTCGCGCGCCGGCAGGGAGCGCAAGGTGTGCAGGTCGCAGACCACGCGCAGCGGCTGGTAAAAAGCGCCGATCATGTTTTTGCCCAGCGGGTGGTTGATGGCCGTTTTGCCGCCCACTGACGAATCCACCTGCGCCAGCAGCGTGGTGGGCACCTGCACAAAGGGCACGCCGCGCATGTAGCAAGCGGCCGCGAAACCCGTCAGGTCGCCCACCACCCCGCCGCCCAAGGCAAAGAGCAGCGTCTTGCGGTCGCAGGCCTGTTGCAGCAAGGTGTCGAATACGTGGTTGAGAGAGTCCCAGTTTTTGTATTGCTCGCCATCGGGCAGCTGCACCAGGTGCACGCGGCCAAAGCGCCCCTGCAAACCCTGCTGCAGCCGGGCGGCATAGAGCGGCCCCACGGTGGTGTTGGTGACGATGAGCGCCTGCGCGGCCGCCGGCAGGCCGTCCCACGTAGCGGCGTCGTCTAGCAAGCCGCTGCCGATGAGGATGGGGTAGCTGCGCTCACCGAGTTCAATTTGTAGGGACATGGTCAATGCGAAGCGTCTGATGCATGTGCAGGGTTGAGGGGTGCGGGTTGCAACTCCAGCTTGGCCGCGATCCAATTGACCAGCGACGACACCGAGGGCCGGCCGGTCTCGGCCACCACGTGCGCCGTTTCGCGGTACAGCGGGTCGCGCTGGGCGTGCAGCTCGCGCAGCTTTTGCAGCGGGTCGGCCACCTGCAGCAGCGGCCGGCTGCGGTCGTGCTGCACGCGCCTAAACACCTCTTCGGGCGCCGAGCGCAAATAAAACACCTGCCCGCGCTCGCGCAGGCACTGGCGGTTGGCCGGGCGCAGCACGGCACCGCCGCCGGTCGAGAGCACGCACGGCGGCCCTTGGGTGAGCTCGTCGAGCACCGCCTGCTCCACATCGCGAAAGCGCGCCTCGCCCTCGCGCTCGAAAAACTCGCGGATGCTGCAACCCAAGCGCTGCTCGATCGCGTGGTCCGAATCCACAAAGGGAAGTTGCAAGCGCCGCGCCAGCAAGCGCCCGACCGTGGATTTGCCCGATCCGGGCAGGCCGACGAGGATGATCATGCGCTGCGCCGCTGGCGCCCAAGGGAAGAAACTGCGAAGTGCGCAGAATGTACGTACATCAGGGCAAATCAGCGCAAAGCGGCACCGGCGGTCAACACCTGCGGCGTCAGGAACACCAGCAGCTCGCGGCGCACGGTTTGGCGCGCTGTCGAACGAAACAAATGGCCTAGCACAGGAATGTCGCCTAAACCCGGCACTTGGTCTCTGACGTTGCTCTCGGTGGTTTCGAAAATGCCCCCGATGACCACGGTGCCGCCATTTTCTACCAGTACCTGTGTGCTGACGCTTCTGGTGTTGATGGCCGGGCCGTCCGGTGTTTCTTCACCGCGGCTGTCTTTATTTACTTTGACGTTCAAACTCACACCGCCATCGGGTGTGACATGCGGCGTAACCTCTAGGCGCAACAGGGCATCGCGAAACGTGGTGTTGGTTTGGCCGTCTGCGCCGGTGGTAGTGAACGGAAGCTGAACCCCCTGCGCAATGATGGCGGGGTTGTGGTTGGTGGTAATCACGCGCGGGCTGGCAATGGTCTGAAGGCGCTGATCCGATTCACTGGCCTCGATTTCAAGGTTGACCAGACGCGTCACGCTCGGGTTGAAGAGCGATATGGCAAAGACACCGGAACCGATAGTGGGGGTTGGAATATTGGTGACTCTGGCATTGCCAGCGCCGGTCGCGCCGATGGAACCGAAACCCAGCGTGGTCTGCACCTGATTGCCATCGTGTCGCGCCAGCGTCAACCGCCCATCAGGTGTGCCAACTCCGCCTATGCGTCCGCCAAAACGCACCCCCAGATTGCGCCCAAAAGTGTCTTCAGCTTCTACGATGCGCGCTTCAATCAGCACCTGGCTCACCGGCACGTCGATGCGCCGGATGAACTCGGCCACGCGCTCGAGGCCCGAGGGCACGTCGGTGACAAACACCTGGTTGGTGCGGGTGTCGATGTTGACGCTGCCGCGGTTGGACAAAATGCGCGAGCTGGCTGCCGCACCCGCCGCACCCGCCGCAGCCGCCGCACCAGCGGCCGCACCCGCGGCTGGGGCCGCCGCACCTGCTGCCGCAGTGCCTGCCGCTGCACCCGCTGTGGTGGCAGCCCCACCAGCTGCCCCAGGGCCCACGCCCATCAGCTGCGCTTGCACATCTGGCGCTTTGGCAAAGCTGAGGGCAAAAAACTGCGTGCGCAGCGGCTCCAGCGCTTCTACGTTGACTCGGGACTGCAGCTCCAGGCGCTCGCGCTGGATGATGTGCTCGTTGGGCGCGACCCAAATCACGTTGCCGGTGCGGCGCTGGCCCAGGTTTTTGGCTTGCAGCACGGTGTCTAGGGCCTGATCCCAAGGCACGTTTTGCAAGCGCATGGTCAGGCTGCCGGTCACCGCTTCAGAGGCGATGATGTTGAAGTCGGTGAAGTCAGCGATCACTTGCAGCAAGGAGCGCACTTCGATGTTCTGAAAGTTGAGCGAGATTTTCTCGCCGGTGAAGGCGCGCTCTAGTCCTGGGCGGGCGGCCTCTTGCCGCACCTCGCGCACTTCGAGCACAAACTGGTTGTCGGTCTGGATGGCGCTGTGCTCCCAGTTGCCGGTGGGTTCGACCAGCAGGCGCACCCGGTCGCCCACCTGGGTGGCGGTGACGGTTTGCACCGGGGTGCCAAAGTCGCTCACGTCGAGGCGCCGGCGCAGGCCTTCGGGCAGCGAGCTCTGCTGGAACTCCACCACCAGGTTGCGCCCTTGCTGGCGCACATCGACGCCGGTCTGGCTGCTGGCCAGCTCGACCAGCACCCGCCCGGCGTTTTGTGCGCCGCGCCTAAAGTCGATGTCAACCAGCGGTTGCGTGCGCGCAGCAGGGCCGGCTGGGGCAAAGGCCGCACCCAGCGCGCCCCCTGCCACCGGAGCGGCCGCCTGCGCGCCCGGCTGCAACTGCACCAACAAGGTGTTGCCCTCGATGCGCAGCTCGTAGCCCACGGGCTGGCTGAGGTTCAACACGATGCGCGTGCGGTCGCCCGCCTGCACCACGTTGGCCGAACGCAGGTTGCCTTGGTTGAGCTCAAACAAATTCTGGCCGGTGGCGTTGCTGGCCCCGGGTATGTCGAGCGCGATGCGCGCCGGCGCTTGCATGCTGAAGCCCGCCGGCAGTTGGCGCAGCGGTTCGTTGGTCTGGATGCGCACGAGCTCGCCGCCGCCACCTTGTGCCGTCACGGTGAGCGACTGAATGGCCAACTGCGCCTGCGCCCACCCCGCCATCAGCAAGGTGCAGGCAAACAAGGCATAGCGGACGGGCCGCGACAGGCTAGGGGAAAATCGGGTGTGAGGGGTCGGGTTCATTGGCCGGTGCCTTCTTGCAACTGCAATGTGGTGGTGCGCTCTACCCATTCGCCGACCGGGTCTTGAGCGATTTCGCGCAGGGTGATCTGGGTTTCGCTGATGGCGGTGATGCGTCCGAAGTTTTGCCCCATGTGGTTGCCGCGCCGCACTTGGTGGATCAAGCCCTCTGCTCGCACCAGCGCCACGGTTTCGTTGCCGCGGCGCAACAAACCCACCATGGTGATGGTGTCGAGCGGCACCGCCTCCAGCGGGTCTTTGCGGCGGCGCATCTCGGACGCCAACAAACCGGATACGGCGGGCGAGACGGCCTCGGCGCGCAGCAGCACCGTGAGTTTGTCGGAGCTAAAGGGCGAGACAGTACCCAGCCCCTGATAGGCTTGCGGTACGTGGGGCTGGGGTGCCAGCACCGGCGCCACACTGGGCTGCGCGGCGGCCCGCTGCTGCTCCATCCAGGCCGAGAGGTCGTCGCCGCTGGGGGTGCAGGCAGTGAGCGCCAAGGCCGCTGCCAGCAGCAAGCCTAAGGGGTAAAACCGGGCCGTACTCATCGCTGGCCCCCGGCGGCGCGCTGTGGTTGCTGCTCGCGCTGGCGCTGCGCAACCTCTTCGGGGTCGAGGTAGCGAAAGGTTTTGGCGGTGGCGTCCATGGTCAGCACCTCGGGCCGGTTGGGTGCCGGCGTGAGGCTCAGGTTGTTGAGGGTGACGATGCGCGACAGGTGCGCGACATCGGAGACGAACATGCCGATGTCGTGGTAGCTGCCGCTGACGCGCACCGCAATCGGCAGCTCGGCGTAGTGATCGCGCAACTCGACCTGCCCGGGCCTGAACAGCTCGAACTGCAAGCCGCGCCCGATGCCGGCCTGGTTGATGTCGGAGAGCAAGGCGTCCATCTCGGCCCGGCTGGGCAGCTGGCGCTCGAGCTGGCTCACGTACAGGCGCACCTGCTCGAGCTGGGCCCGCAGCGCCTCGAGGTTGGCCGCCTGCGCCACTTTGCTCGTGAATTCGGTGCGCAGCTGCACCTCGCGCTGGCGCTCAGACTCCAACTGTGTGCGCAGGCCGCTGAGCACGGCGTACCACAGGCCCACCAGCACCGCCAGCGCCACCAGCAGCAGCAGCAAGCGGCGCGGCATGGCGGGCCAGCGCGAGGGGTCGTTGGGGTCGAGCCCACTGAATTGCGACCGCGCATCCTGCTGCCAGCGGGCAAAGTCGAACGAGGCGGGTTGGGGTTTTTTGCTCATGATCGGCTCAGGCCCTCAGTGTGCAGCGGCGCTCAAACCCGGCCTCCGGCGGCCGGTGCCGGCGCCTGACCGGCCGGCTGTGGCGGACTGGGCTGCGCCGGTGCGGCGCCTTGCGGGCTGGCTTGCGGGTTGGTCTGTGGGCTGGTTTGCTTATTCGGGCTAAGGGTCAAGCGCACCGAAAAATTGAACACGCGGCGCTGATCGCGCGGCCCCAGCGCCAGCGTAGCGGCGGTGATTTCGACCAAATGCGGTTGCGTGAGCCATGGGCTGCGGCCGCCAAAGTTGCGCAGCAGCTCCGACACCCGCTCTTGCGACTGCGCCACCCCGGTCAAGGTGATGGCTGCGGCCTCTTGGCGCAGCGCAGTCAGGTGCACGCCGTCGGGCAGCAGACGCACGATCTCGTCGAGCATGTGCACGGGCAGGTTGCGCCCGGCTTGCAGACTTTCCACCGCTGCCTGGCGCGATTTAAGGCCGTCGAGCTCTTGCTGCAAGGTGGCCACTTCGCGGATTTGCACGTCCAGCCTTTGTATTTCGGCCTGAATGAACTGGTTGCGCTGCTGTTGCGCGCCGATCTGGATCTGGAACAAACCATACACCAGCGCCGCCGCCACCAAGCCTGCGCCCACCGCCAAGCCGAGGTTGACGAAGAACTGCTCGCGCTTTTTCTTGCGTGCGAGTTCGCGGTGGGGCAATAAATTGATGGCGATCATGAGGAGTACCTGCGCATGGCCAGACCGGTGGCCACCAAGAACGCCGTGCCACTGTCTAGGCCCTTGCCCGAGGCCACGGCAGCCGGCAGCGCCATGCCCTCAAAGGGGTTGACCACCTTGCAAGGGAAGGAGGTTTGGTTCATCACCGCGACCTCGAGCCCGGGCACCGCAGCCGCCCCACCTGAGAGCAACACGTAGTCCACCTTGTTGTGTGGGGTGCTGGTAAAAAAGAACTGCAGGGCGCGGCCGATGTCTTGGCCGAGCTGATTGAGGTAGGGCGCGAGCACGGCCTCTTGGTAATCGGGTGCCAAGGCAGCGGATTTTTTCTTGCTTTCGGCTTCTTCGGGCGAGATCGAATAATGGCGCGCCACCCACGCCGTCAACTGGCTGCCACCGAAGTTTTGCTCGCGCTCATAGACCATGTCCTCGTTGCGGATGACCTGCATGCTCGAGGTCTGCGCACCCAGTTCGAACAGGGCGATGAGCATGTTCTGGCCTCGGTTGGGCAGCGCTTCGATCACCCGTGCCGCAGCCAACCGGGTGGCAAAGGACTCGATATCGAGCAGCACCGGCACCAAACCCGCTGCCTCGGCCAAGCCCTGGCGGTCCGAGACCTTCTCTTTGCGCGAAGCCACCAGCAGCACCTCGATGAAATCGGGCAACTTGGGCGCCGGGCCGATGACGCAAAAATCGAGGCTCACCTCGGCCAGCGGGAACGGAATGTACTGCGCCGCCTCGGACTCGACCTGCAGCTCCAGATCGGCTTCGCTCAGGCCAGCCGGCAGGTTGATTTTCTTGGTGATCACGGCCGAACCCGGCAGGGCCAAGGCGACGTTGCGGGTTTTGCTGCCCGATTTTTGCACCAAGCGCTTGAGTGCAGCGGCGACTGGGTCGAATTGTTCGATGTTGCCGTCCTTGATCCAGCCGCGCTCCAAGGGCTCGACGGCGCAGTGCAACACCGCCCATTGGCCGGAGCGATCGCGCTGCAACTCAACCAGCCGCAGCGTACTCGTGCTGACGTCGATTCCCAGCAAGGGCGCAGGCTCCCGACGAAGCAGCGTTCCGATTGAGACCAAATTTACCCCCAAGAGCAGTTAAGGTTCGACACAAAAAAGCGCACGTATCAATCCTAGCATCAAGCAGGCCCCTAAGGCAGCACTGTTTGGGCCGACGTTGCAAAAAAACCGCTGGTCCCGTGGTGCCCAGTGTAGCCACAAGTTCTTTGAGTTTACAAACTTTCACAGACTCCTAGGCAGGCGGCCGCACGATCGGGGGGCTTTTTTTATAATCGGGCCTGCTGCCGCAAAGGAATTCATGTCCGCCACCCCGCCTCGCTCGCCTGCGCCCGACTCGCATCGGGCCTCCCCACCTCGCTCAATGCCAGACGGTTTGGCGCGTCGCTTGAAGTCGATTGCCGTTACCGCCCTCATCGCCATGACGGTGGCCGCGTTCGCGGGTGCGGTGTTGCTGGGCATCGCCGTGACCTTGGCCTACCCCAAGCTGCCCGACGTCACCAGCCTGAGCGACTACCGCCCCAAATTGCCCCTGCGTGTCTATGCCCGCGATGGCGAGCTGATCGGCGAGTTTGGCGAAGAGCGGCGCAACATGACGCCCTATGCCGAAATCCCACCGGTGATGATCCAGGCCGTGCTGGCGATCGAGGACGAGCGCTTTTTCGAGCACGGCGGGGTTGATTTTCGCGGTGTGGCGCGCGCGGCGCTGGCCAACGTGTTCGACCCCTTGAGCCAAGGCGCCTCGACCATCACCATGCAGGTGGCGCGCAACATGTTCCTGACCAAGGACCGCACTTTTTTGCGCAAGTTCTACGAGGTGCTGCTCACGTTCAAGCTCGAACGCCTGCTGAGCAAGGAAGAAATTCTGGAAATCTACATGAACCAGATCTTCCTCGGGCACCGCTCTTATGGCTTTGCGGCGGCGGCGCAGACCTACTTTGGCAAGCCGCTGGCCCAGCTTTCAGTTGCCGAAGCCGCCATGCTGGCGGGCCTGCCCAAAGCCCCGTCGGCCTTCAACCCGATCAGCAACCCGCGCCGCGCCCGCATTCGCCAGTTGCACATCATCGACCAGATGCTGGCCAATGGCTTCATCAGCGCCGAGCAGGCGCAAGCGGCGCGGGACGAACCGCTGCAGCTGCGCCGCCTCAACCCCGAGCAGTTCATCCACGCCAACCACGTGGCCGAAATGGTGCGCCAGCAGGTGTTTGCCCAGTACGGTGAAGCCGCTTACGCGCGTGGCTTGCGGGTTTACACCACCATCGACGCCGAGCAGCAGCGGGCTGCGGTGCGCGCGGTGCGCCAGGGTGTGATCAACTTTGAACGTCGCCAGCACTACCGCGGCCCCGAGCATTTCATCGAACTGCCCGCCGAGGCCGCAGCGCGCGAAACCGCCATCGACGCGGCGTTGACGGCGATCCCCGACTTCAACGGCTTTGTCACCGCCGTGGTGATCGAAGCCAGTGCGCGCCGGGTGCTGCTCAGCCGTGGCGAGGTGGCCCCGATCGAGGTCACGGGCACCGGCCTCGATTCGGTGCGCTCTGGGCTGGCCGCCAACGCGCCGCCGCACCTGCAGCTGCGCCCCGGCGCGGTGGTGCGGCTGGTGCGCGACGCGCAGCAACGCTGGGCCATCACCCAGAAACCGGTGGTGGAAGCCGCTTTTGTGGCCATGGATCCGCGCAATGGCGAGATCCGGGCCCTGGTGGGCGGCTTCGACTTCGATCGCAACCAGTTCAACCGCGTGATCCAGTCGCAGCGCCAGCCGGGCTCGGCGCTCAAGCCCTTCATCTATTCGGCCGCGCTCGAGCACGGCGTCATGGCCTCGACCTTGGTCAACGACGCGCCGCTTTTTTTTAGCGCCGCCGCCACTGGCGGCCGGGCTTGGGAGCCGCGCAACTACGACGGCCAGTTCGAGGGCCCGATGACCGTGCGCACGGCCTTGGCGCGCTCGCGCAACATCCCCTCGATCAGCGTGCTCAAGGCGGTGGGGCCGAGCAACGCCCAGCAGTGGCTGACGCGCTTTGGCTTTGAGGCCGAGCGCCACCCGCCTTATTTGGCCATGGCGCTGGGTGCGGGCGCCGTGACGCCGCTGCAGCTGGCCAGCGCCTACGGGGTATTCGCCAACGGGGGGGTTTACACCCCGCCGGTGCTCATCACCCGCATCACCGACCACGACGGCAAGGTGCTGATGCAAGCGCCGGCGCGCGGGCTTGAACACGCGCAGCGCGTGATCCCGGAGCGCAATGCCTATGTCATGACCCAGCTGTTGGGCGAAATCACGCGCAGCGGCACGGCGGCACGGGTGCAATCCACTCTGCGCCGCCCCGACCTGTACGGCAAGACCGGCACCACCAACGACGCCGTCGATGTCTGGTTTGCCGGCTTTCACCCGACGCTGTCGGCCGTGGCCTGGATGGGCCACGACACACCGCGCAACCTCGGGCGCAACGCCACCGGCGGCTCACTGGCGCTGCCGATCTGGATCGACTTCATGCGCGAGGCGCTGGCCGGGGTGCCGGTGCAACAGCCCAGCGCACCCGCCGGGCTGATGGTGGCCGGGGGGGAGTGGTACTACGAGGAATTTGGCCCAGGACTGGGAGTGGCCTCGCTGGGCATGGCCGATGCCGACACCGCACCAGAGGGCGCGGCCGAAATCGCCCCACCCATGGCCGCCGAAGACCGGCGCAACATCTTGGACTTGTTTACCCGACCGAACTGAAGCGCAAGGCCGCCCCGGCTTGGGCGCTGGCCTCTTGCGAGAGGCGCTCGTAAAACTCCCCCGCCCCTTTGGTGTCGAGCCACTGTTGGCCATCGAAGCGGTAGTGGGTGCCGCCGCTGCGCGCCGCCATCCAGACCTCGTGCAGGGGTTTTTGCAGGTTGATGACGATCTGGCTGCCGTTGCGAAACACCAGCGTGACCATGCCACCGACGCGCTGGTTGTCGATGTCCACATCGGATTGGTCGTTGATGCGGTCGCAGCAGCGCTCGACCGCCCGCAGCAGGGCTTCGGCGTGGTTTAGGTACTCGGTGTCGTTCATTACAATCGCGCCATGCATGATTCAAACGGCATTGTAGGCTCGAAGCTTGGTGGGCGCACGGCGGCTTTGCCCACCGCCCTGCGGCTGCTGTGCCTAGCCGCCTGCGTGGGGCTGTTGGCGCTGGCCTTGGCGGGCTGCGGCCAAAAGGGGCCGTTGTATTTGCCCAGCGCTGCCGCAGCGGCCAGCCAAACCTAAGCGCGCCAGCCCGTCTGCCACAGCCCAGTTTTTTAGCCAACCCACCCATGTCAGCCTCCTACCCTGCGGCACCGACGGTGCCGGGCGCACCCTTTTTCCATTATGCCGACGGCCAACTGCAGGTGGAAGGCTTGGCGTTGGCCGAACTGGCGCGCGAGCACGGCACACCGCTGTTCGTCTATTCCCAAGCCGCGCTGCTGGATGCGCTGGGCGCCTACCAGCGCGCTTTGCAAGGGCGCGCGGCGCTCATTTGCTACGCCGTCAAGGCCAACCCCAACCTGGCCCTGCTGCAGACCCTGGTGCAAGCCGGCTGCGGGCTGGATATCGTCTCGGGCGGCGAGTTGCAGCGGGCGCTGCACAGCGGCGTGGCGCCCGAGCGCATCGTGTTCTCGGGCGTGGGCAAGACCCGCGCCGAGATGTGCCAAGCGCTGCAGGCCGGCATCGGCTGCTTCAATGTGGAAAGCTTGCCCGAGATCGAGGCCCTCAACCTCGAGGCCTGCGCGCTGGGCTTGCGCGCGCCGCTGAGCCTGCGCGTGAATCCCGATGTCGATGCCCGCACCCACCCCTACATTTCGACTGGTCTCAAAAGCAACAAGTTTGGCATCGCGCACACCGAGGCCTTGGCCGCCTACCGGCGCGCGGCGTCGTTGCCGGGATTGCGCATCGTCGGCATCGACTGCCACATCGGCTCGCAGATCACCGACAGCGCGCCCTACCTCGACGCGCTCGAGCGCGTACTCGACTTGGTGGCGGCCGTGCAGGCCGAAGGCATCGCGCTCGAACACCTCGATTTGGGCGGCGGCTTAGGCATCACCTACCTCGACGAGCGCCCACCGGCGGCCGACGCCTTGTTCGCTGCGGTGCTGCAGCGCATGGACGCGCGCGGCTTTGGCGGCCTGCGGCTGCTGCTCGAGCCGGGGCGCTCGCTGGTGGGCAATGCGGGCGTGTGCCTGACCGAAGCGCTCTACCTCAAGCCCGGGCAGGCCAAAAACTTTCTGATCATCGATGCCGGCATGAACGACCTGCCGCGGCCGGCGCTGTATCAGGCCTACCACGCCATCGTGCCGCTGCAGCTGCGCCCAGCCCAAGCGGCGCAGTGCTACGAGGTGGTGGGCCCGGTGTGCGAGAGCGGCGATTGGATCGGCCATGATCGGCTGCTGGCCGTGCAGCCCGGCGACTGGCTCGCGGTGTGCTCGGCCGGGGCCTACTGCACCAGCATGGCCAGCAACTACAACAGCCGCGGCCGCGCCGCCGAGGTGTTGGTCAGTGGCAGCAGCGCGCGCCTGATCCGTCGGCGCGAAACGCTGGCCGATCAGCTTGGGCCCGAGCTCGGGCTCTAGGGCCAAACGACCACGCCAAACGCCGACCACTGAGGCTGGCAACCAAAAACAAAGCCAGCGCGCCGCAACAAAAAAGCGGCCTCGCTGGCTTTTGCGCTTCAGGGCTCGATCAGAGCGCGCCGTAGCTGTGCAGGCCGCTCAGGAAGATGTTCACGCCCCAGAAGGTGAAGTTGGTGATGAAGAAGCCGGCAATCGCCCAGTAGGCCGCCACCGTGCCGCGCAAGCCGTTGACCAAGCGCATGTGCAACCAAGCGGCGTAGGTGAACCAGCTGATGAGCGACCAGGTTTCTTTGGGGTCCCAGCTCCAGTAGGCGCCCCAGGCTTCGGCCGCCCACAGCGCGCCCAAAATGGTGGCGATGGTGAAAAACAGCAGGCCGATGGCGATGCACTTGTACATGATGTCGTCGAGCACCTCGAGCGCCGGCAGCTTGGCCGCAAAGCGGTCGCGCGCCATGATGATGAGCCCGATGATCAGGATCGCCACCCCCAGATAGACCGCCCAGAAGTCGCTCATGCCCACGGCGGCGGCGTAGTTGGTTTCGCCCGGGGCCACGGTGTAAACCCCGAACAAGAACGGCTCCAGAAAAAACACGGCGGCCAGCAGCCACACCGGGGCCAGCTTGAGCCAGCTCAGCTTGAAGGTGCTTTGCTTGAGCAGGTAGGCAAACGCCAGCATGGCGGCGATGGTCCAGGTGCCGTAGCTGACGAAGTTGGTGGGCACGTGCAGCTTCATCCACCAGCTTTGCAGGGCAGGAATGAGCGGTTGGATCTCGTGCGCTTCGCGCGTCACCATGTACCAGAGCAAAAAGGCCACCGAGGCGCTGACCACCAGCATGGAAAAAGCGCCGATCTTGCGCGTTTGGTAGCGGTCTTCGTAGTAGAGGATGTAGAGCGTGGTCATCCAGCCGAACATGATGAACACTTCGTACAAATTGCTGATCGGGATGTAGCCCAAGCCGGTGTTGTGCAGGTAGGTCTCATACCAGCGCACGCAAAACGCCACCAAACCCATGGTGACCGCCACCCAAGCGATCTTGGCCCCGACTTCCTCGAACCCGGCACCGTTTTTCTTTGCCAGCAAGCCCACCCAGTAAAACACGGTGCTGGCCAGCAGCAGCAGGCTCATGTGCAACACGGCGGTCTGGCTGGCCAAGAAAAACTTGAGCAGAAACACCTCTTCGGCACGGGCGTACTGGCCCACGCCATCGACTTGGTAAAGCCCAATGGCGGTGAGCGACAGCACCGCCACCACCACGCTCAGATAGCTGATCGGGCGCCAGAACCAAGCCAGCGCGATCCAGCTCGGGGCGGTGAGCAGCAGCACGAAAATCTCGTAGCCGTCCAGGTACGGCTGAAACAGGAAGTAGCAGTAGGTCAGGCCGCCCAGCACCAGCGCGGCAAAAACCCAGTCCCACGCCTTGAGCCGGGAAAAATAGCCCGGCCGCATGGGCTGCGAGCCCGCGCCCTTCTTGAGTTCGATGGTCTGTGTGGCAGCAGTCATGAGGTGGCCTCGGGTGCTTGGTTGAACAGGTGGCGCCGCAATTGCTCGAACTCGCGGTCGTTGTCGGAGATTTTACGGTTGGACGACATCGCCATGGTGGCATCCAGAGTGTCGGAGTCGGGTTTAGGTGCCAGCCAGACCCAGACCCGGCGCTCGCGCACATAGAGCATGGCGATCATGCCCAGGGTCAGCAGCAGGCAGCCAAAATAGACGATGTTGCGCCCCGGTGCGCGCGAGACCTGAAACACGCTGGCCTCGACCTGTTCGAAGCTGGTCATCATGAAGGTCAGCGGTGCGGGGTAAAAGAACGAATCGCTCAAGCCCAGCACCGATTGGGTCATGAAACTGGCGGTCTGCTCGTTGAGCGGGGCTGGGTTCAGGCCGGCGCGCTCGCGCGTGATCTGGTAGAGCTCGAGCAGGCTGCCGTTGAGGATGCGCAGCATCAGTTCGCCGGCGCGCTCGCGCTCGGTCTCGGGCACGTTGACCTCGAGGAAGGCCGACACCGCCTGCAGCCCGGCCAGCACGGGCATGTCGCGCCGCGGCAGGTGCTCGATTTCGGGGTCTTGGCCCGCAAACAAGTCCAGCGCCCGCTGCGCCGACAGCATCAGGGCCTGCTGCAGCTCGACGCGCTGACCGGCTGCCGCCGCCGCCACGTAGCGGCGCACCGCTTCGCGCCGCAGCTGCGGGTCGGCCAGCGCGGCGCGCAAGCGCATGAAACCATCGATGCTGTCGCGGTCGTCCACCGGGATGCGCAGGTAGCGGAAGTCCTCGGCCTCGGTCTCGCGCACACCGAGCACGAACACGCGCCGGCCGTCGAGGTCGATAGGCAGCATGAAGTTGTGGAACTCGCGCGCTTGGCCGGCTGCGTCGCGCAAGCGGTAGGTAAAGCTGGGGCCGACGTTTTGCATCTGGGCCTCGGCGACGGTGCGGTGCGCCGAACCGAGGCGCTGCGTGATCGCGTTTTGCAAACTAAAGCCGGCGACGGCCGCTGCCGCTTCGGCGGCTTGGGTGTTGGCCAGGTTTTCGACGTTGTAGAGACTGAAGTCGGTGAACTCGAGCGTGAAGGTCTCGCCGCCCCGGTGCAGCGTGGTCGATTGACCGATGCGGCCCTCAACCGTAAACGGCTCTGCGCCGTCGCCCATGGGCAAGCCGCGCAACTGCACCAGCGAGCCGCCGTCGTCGTAGCTGGCCTGGAAGATGGTGATGCCGCGGTGGTGCGCCGGGTGGTTGACCTCGACCCGCTTGGGGATGATCTCGCCGGTGTACTTGTCGTGGATCAGGATTTCGCTGGCAAACAGGCGCGGCATGCCGGTGTCGTAGTACTCGACGATGAAGTCTTTGAGCTCGATACTGAACGGCAACTCTTGCAACAAGACCCCGCCCGGCTGCGGCAGGATGGCGGTGCCGGTGTTGGCGCCTTCGGTGACCAAGATGCTGCCGCGGAAGGTGGGGTTCCAGTCGCTCAGGCGGTGCTGCTCGGGCACGTCCGAGATCAGGCCGCCGCCCTCGAAGGTGCTTTTGCCCAGAAACAGGGTGTGCAACTGCACCATCAGGCGCCCGTCGAGCAAGGCCCCGGCGCAGATGATCACGATCGCCGCGTGCGTGAGGATGTAGCCGAGCTTGTTCCACGCCCCGGCCTTGGCCGCCACCATCCAGCCCACGCCGGCAGCGCTCTCGCGCCGCTGCAGCTTCACTTTCCAGCCCGAAGCCAGCAGGGTCTGGCCGATGCGCTGTGCCGCCGCCTCGCCCGCTTCGGCGAGCTCGGCGCGCGCCTTGAAGGGGAAGGCCTTCAGGCTTTGTTCGCGCATGTCCTCTTTGAACTGGCGAATGTCGTTGAGCATCTTGGGCGAGGTGCGCACCACGCACAGCAAGGTGCTGGTGACCAAGAACAAGAGCATCAGGGCATACCACCAGGCGCTGAAGATGGTGTAGATGCCCATGATCTCGAACACCCGGTACCAGAACGGGCCGAACTGGTTGATGTAGTTGTTGATGGGCTCGTTTTGCAGCACCACGGTGCCGCTGACCGACGCGATGCTGATCACCGTCAGCAGCGCGATGGCAAAGCGCATCGACGACAACAGCTCGATCAGATCGCGTACAAACGGCGAGCCACGCTCGATGACGATGCCAGCAGTAGAAACACTCATCAGTTGCAAACCAGTGTAGGGTTGGGCTCGGTTGAGCTGGGCGTAGCTTAGTGGCGCGCTGAGCGCTGCAGGTTCCCGAGTGGGGCGATTTTCGGCACTATATCAATCCGCGCGGATATTAAAACAAAAAACCCCTCCTTCAGGAGGGGCCTGGGTCGGGCTGCGCGCTACGGAGCCTCGGGCTTAGCGCAGGCCAGCGATGAAGTCGGCCACGGCCTCGATCTCGCGGTCGGTCATGTGGCGGGCGATGCGCGTCATTTCGGGGCTGTTGGCGCGGGCACCGGTGCGGAACTGTTTCATTTGGTCGGCGGTGTAGCGGGCGTGCTGGCCTGCCAGTCGCGGGTACAGCGCCGGCATGCCGCGCCCGGCCGGGCCATGGCAGGCCATGCAGGAGGCGATGTTGCGGTCGGCCAGACCCGCGCGCCAGATGCGCTCGCCGGCGCGCACCAGTTCGGGGTCGCGGGCGTAGTTGGGGGCCGGGGTCTGGCGCGCCAGCCAGTGCGAAACGTCGCGCTTGTCGTCGTCGGTGAGTGCCGCTGCAAAGCCGGTCATGATGGCGTTTTGGCGCTTGCCCGATTTGTAGTCGCGCAGTTGCTTGATCAGGTACTCGGGCAACTGACCGGCCAGCGAGGGGTTTTCGGCCATGGTCGAGTTGCCAGCCACGCCGTGGCAGGCCATGCACATCTGCATGTAAATTTGTTCACCGCGGGCGAAGTTGGGCACCGAATCGGAGCGCGCTGCTTGGGCATGCGCAAACGAGGCAGTGAACGAGAAAGCAGCCAACGCGGCGGCCCCGATGAGCGTGACGAAAGATTTCATGTCGGATTCGGAAGTCAACGGCAAAAAAGGGGGAAAGTGCCCACGCAGCCACGAGCACAGCAGATTTTCGCGTGATTCTACAATGCCGTATGCTGCCCGCTTCAAACAACCACACCCTTTACTCCAGTGACCCCTCTCTCTGAAGCCGGCAAGACCGCCATGGCATGGCTGCACACGGCGCGTTTTTTGACCGAAGCGCCGCAACTGCAGCACCTGCCCGACTCCACTTTGCCCGAGATCGCCTTCGTCGGCCGCTCCAACGCCGGCAAATCCACCTGCATCAACACCTTGACGCAGCAAAAGCGCCTCGCCTTTGCCTCCAAAACCCCCGGGCGCACGCAGAGCATCAACCTGTTTGCCTTGGGCAAACAGGGGCTGACCGACGCCGTGCTGGCCGACCTGCCCGGCTACGGCTACGCGGCGGTGCCGCAAGCGGCCAAGCGGCGCTGGCAAGAGGTGATGGCCAACTACCTGGTGAGCCGGCCCAACCTGCGCGCCGTGGTGCTGCTGTGCGATGCGCGCTTGGGGCTGACCGAACTCGACGAAGCGCTGCTGCAGGTCATCCGTCCGCGGGTCGAAGATGGGCTGGCCTTCAGGGTGCTGCTCACCAAAGCCGACAAGCTCAACCGGCAGGAGGCCGCCAAGGCCCTGTCGGTGGCGCGCCTGCAAACCGCCGGCGGCAGCGCGCAGCTGTTTTCGGCCAGCAGCAAGCTCGGACTGGAAGAAACCGCGATCCAGATCTGGGATTGGGCGCACCCGGAAGCCCCCGCTGCGGCCCCACCCCCGGCCTAGCCCTTGTAGCGCGCATAGCCCCACAGGTACTGCGCCGGGCAGTGCCCGATCACCGCCTGCATGGCTTGGTTGATCTGCGCCGCTGCGGCCTGCGGCTCGTGCGCCAGCGGCGCGCCCACCACATCCAGCCACGGGCGCACGTGCAACACGTAACCGCGGCCCCAGCGCCGCCGCTCTCCCCAGATCAGCAGCACCTGCGTGCCCGGCACCTGCGCCAGCCGCGCCGCCAGCGTCATGGTGTAGGCGTTGCGGCCAAAAAACGGCGCCCAGACCCCCATGCCGGCGGGCGGCACCTGGTCGGGCAGCAGGCCCACGGTCTGCCCCTGCTTGAGCGCCTTGAGCAACTGGCGCACCCCGCTCAGATCGGTGGGCACGCTGTGCATGCCGGGGCGCTCACGAGCCGCCTGCAGCACCGGGTGCAGCGCCGCCACGCGCGGCGGCCGATAGAGCACGGTGATCGGGCGCACGGCAGGCGCGCCAGCTTCCACCTGCCCCCCGCTGCGCCCCTCAGGCTGCACCCCAAAGCGCTGCGCATAGGCCTGCGCCGTGAGCTCAAAGCAGCCCAGGTGCGGCGTCAGGAGCAGCAGACCCTGGCGCTGGCGCAGTGCCGCTTCGATGTGCTGCGCCCCGTCCCAGCGCAGCGGCACCGGGGCGCCAAACCAGATGCGCGGCAGTTCCGCCATCTGCTGCCCGGCCGCGCCCACCGAGGCCCAGCGCTGGCGCCCGACCAGCCCGGCCTGGGCCGTGTGGTCGCGCCAGCGCCGGCGGTAGGTGGGGCCCAGCAGCCAGACCAGCCAGCCCAGCAGCCAGCCCAGCGCGTGCAGCAGCGGCAGCGGCAGCCGCCCCATGAGCCTGAAAAAAAACAGCATCGGGTGTCGATAGAAGCGGGGTCGTTACAATGCACGCATCGCCGAGTTAGAGAACAACTTGCGGGCGATTCATAAATCCTGCTAAAGCGTTCGCCGCAGCACCTCCAGCGCCGGGCGAATCGCCCAAGCGCAATCCTTGGAGTGTATGCAACAAATGGCGAACGACTTTCTTTTCACCTCCGAATCGGTTTCCGAAGGCCACCCAGACAAGGTCGCGGATCAGATCTCGGACGCGATCCTGGATGCGATCTTCGAGCAAGACCCGCGCTCGCGCGTGGCCGCCGAAACGCTGACCAACACCGGGCTGGTGGTGCTGGCCGGCGAGATCACCACCAACGCGCACGTCGATTACATCCAGACCGCGCGCGACACCATCCGGCGCATCGGCTACGACAACACCGAATACGGCATCGACTACAAGGGCTGCGCCGTCATGGTCTGCTACGACAAGCAGAGCAACGACATCGCCCAGGGCGTGGACCACGCCTGCGACGACTACCTCAACACCGGCGCCGGCGACCAAGGCCTGATGTTCGGCTACGCCTGCGACGAAACGCCCGAACTCATGCCCGCGCCCATTTACTACGCGCACCGCATCGTCGAGCGCCAAGCGCAGCTGCGCAAAGACGGCCGCCTGCCCTTCCTGCGCCCCGACGCCAAGAGTCAGGTCACCATGCGCTACGTCGATGGCCGCCCGCACAGCATCGACACCGTGGTGCTCTCGAGCCAGCACAGCCCGGAGATGAGCGACGGCAAGCACATGCTGCCGGCCTTCATCGAGGCCTGCGTCGAAGAAATCATCAAGCCGGTGCTGCCGCGCGAGTGGCTGCACAACACGCGCTACCTCATCAACCCCACCGGGCGCTTCGTCATCGGCGGCCCGCAAGGCGACTGCGGCCTGACCGGGCGCAAGATCATTGTTGACACCTACGGCGGCGCCTGCCCGCACGGCGGCGGCGCCTTCAGCGGCAAAGACCCGACCAAGGTTGACCGCTCGGCCGCCTACGCCGCGCGCTACGTGGCCAAAAACATCGTCGCCGCCGGGCTGGCCAAACAGTGCCAGATTCAGGTCGCCTACGCCATCGGCGTCGCCCGGCCCATGAACGTGACCGTCTATACCGAAGGCACGGGCGTGATCCCCGACGACAAAATCGCCCACATCGTCGGTGAGGTGTTCGACCTGCGCCCGCGCGGCATCATCCAGATGCTGGACTTGCTGCGCCCGATCTACAGCAAAACCGCCGCCTACGGCCACTTCGGCCGCGACGAGCCCGAGTTCACCTGGGAGCGCACCGACAAGGTGCAGGTGCTGCGTGAGCTGGCTGGGTTGAAGCAATAGCCATCGCCCCTAGGGGGCATACAGGGGCGGGGCGGGGCCAGCCCACCGCTGCCCGCTCAATCAAAGCACTCCGCCTGCGCCAAGTGAGCCGCCGCTGCATCTTTGGCCGCCAGCAGCGGCTGCTCGACCCCGGCCTGCGCCAGCGGCCAATTTATGCCCAGTGCCGCGTCGCACCAAAGCAAGCTGCGCTCGTGCGCCGGGCTGTAATGGGCGGTGGTTTTGTACAGGAACTCGGCCGATTCGCTGAGGGTGAGAAAACCGTGCGCAAAACCCGGCGGCACCCAGAGCTGGCGGTGGTTGTCGGCCGACAGCTCAACCCCATCCCAGCGGCCAAAGGTGGTGGAGTTGCGGCGCAAATCCACCACCACGTCATAGACCGCGCCGTGCGTGACGCGCACCAGCTTGCCCTGCGCCTGCGGTGGCAGCTGGTAGTGCAGGCCGCGCAGCACGCCGCGCGCCGAGCGGCTGTGGTTGTCTTGCACAAACTGCACGCCGGCCAGGCCGGTGGCGGCGTCGAAGTCGCGCTGGTTGAAGCTCTCGTAAAAGTAGCCGCGCGCGTCGCCAAAGACCTTGGGCGTGAGCACGAGCACGCCGGGCAAGGCGGTGGGGGTGACGGTGTAGGGCATGGGGGCTTGGGGCGGGCTGGGGCTGGGTTTTTGGCGCTGGGGGTTTGGGCTAGAACCGACGGCCTGCGCCCAGCAGCGCCAGCAGGTACTGGCCGTAGCCATTTTTGCGCAAGGGCGCGGCGAGGCGCTCGAGCTGGGCGGCATCGATCCAGCCGTTGCGCCAAGCGATTTCTTCGGGGCAGGCGACTTTGAGGCCTTGGCGGCGCTCGAGCGTGGCGATGAATTGGCTGGCTTCGAGCAGGCTGTCGTGCGTGCCGGTGTCGAGCCAAGCGTAGCCGCGGCCCATGGTCTGCACGTTGAGCTGGCCTTGTTCGAGGTAGGCCTGGTTGACGGCGGTGATTTCGAGCTCGCCACGCGCGCTCGGGCGCACGGCTTTGGCGATGTCCACCACTTGCGGGTCGTAAAAATACAGGCCGGTGACGGCGTAGGGGCTTTTGGGATGGGCCGGTTTTTCTTCGATGCTGATGGCGCGGCCTTGGGCGTCGAATTCGACCACGCCGTAGCGCTCGGGATCCTGCACGTGGTAGGCGAACACGGTGGCGCCCTGGGTTTGGGCGCTGGCGGCGCGCACCAGCGGCTGGAAGTCGTGCCCGTGGTAGATGTTGTCGCCCAGCACCAGCGCGCTGTGGGCGCCGTCGATGAAGCGCTCGCCGATGAGGAAGGCCTGCGCCAGCCCGTCGGGGCTGGGCTGGACGGCGTAGTGCAGGCTCATGCCCCACTGCGCGCCATCGCCCAGCAGCTGGGCAAAGCGCGGGGTGTCTTGCGGCGTGCTGATGACGAGCACCTCGCGCAGGCCCGCGAGCATGAGGGTGCTCAAGGGGTAGTAGATCATCGGCTTGTCATAGACCGGCAGCAGCTGTTTGCTGATGGCCAGCGTGGCCGGGTGCAGCCGGGTGCCGGAGCCACCGGCGAGGATGAGGCCTTTGCGGGGGGTCATGGGGTTTGAATGGGGGTTTGAATTTTTCACGCCAGCACCTCGGCCAACATGCGCTGCACGCCCTGCTGCCACGGTGGCAGGTGCAGGCCGAAGCGGCGTTGCAGCAAGGCGCAGTCGAGGCGCGAGTTGTGCGGGCGCTGCGCCGGGGTGGGGAAGGCGCTGCTGGACACGGGGTCGATGGCTTGCACGCGCCAGTCGAGCTCGGGGCGCAAGCGCCGGGCCTGCTCGATCACGGTGCTGGCGTAGCCGTGCCAAGTGGTTTCGCCAGCGGCTGCGAGGTGGTAGGTGCCGGGTTCGGCGCTGCCGCTGAATATGCGGGCCACGGCGTGGGCGCTGACGTCGGCGATCAGCTCGGCGCCGGTGGGGGCGCCGCATTGGTCATCGACCACGCTCAGGCGCTCGCGCTGCTGCGCCAAGCGCAGCATGGTTTTGGCGAAGTTGGCGCCGCGGGCGGCATAGACCCAGCTGGTGCGAAAGATCAGGTGCCGACGGCCGGCGGCGACGATCGCCCCCTCCCCCGCCAGCTTGCTGTGGCCATAGACGTTGAGCGGGCCGGTCGAGCTGCCCTCGGCCCAAGGCAGGTGGCCGCTGCCGTTGAACACGTAGTCGGTGCTGTAGTGCACCAGCCAGGCCCCACTCTGGTGCGCCAGTTGCGCCAGCAGGCCCGGTGCGTCGGCGTTGATGCGCTGCGCCAGCGCGGGCTCGCTCTCGGCCTTATCGACCGCGGTGTAGGCAGCGGCGTTGACGATCACCTGCGGGCGCAGCTGCTGCACCGTGCGCGCCAGCGCTTCGAGCTCGGCCAAGTCGCCGCACAGCGGCGGCGCGTGCGGGTCGAGCGGATTCGGGCACGGGTGGCGGTCGAGGGCGATGAGCTCGCCCAGCGGCGCCAGGCTGCGCTGCAGCTCCCAACCCACTTGGCCGTTTTTGCCCAGCAGCAGCATGCGCGGTGGGTGGCTCATGCAACCCCCACCCCGTAGTGCTGGCGCAGCCAGTCGCGGTAGCTGCCGCTTTGCACGTGCGCCACCCAGTCGGGGTGGTCGAGGTACCAGCGCACGGTTTGGCGGATGCCGGTCTCGAAGGTGTGCGCCGGCTGCCAGCCGAGCTCGCGCGCTATTTTGCTGGCGTCGATGGCGTAGCGCCGGTCGTGGCCGGGGCGATCGGCGACGTGGGTGATCTGGCTGGCGTAGGGCTGGCCGTCGGGGCGCGGGCGCAGTTCGTCGAGCAAGGCGCAGACGCTGTGCACGATCTCGAGGTTGGTTTTTTCGTTGCCACCGCCCACGTTATAAACCTCGCCCACGCGCCCGGCGGCGAGCACGCGGCGGATGGCGCTGCAGTGGTCTTGCACGTAGAGCCAGTCGCGCACCTGCAGGCCGTCGCCGTAAATGGGCAGCGGCGCGCCGGCCAGCGCCTTGACGATGAGCAGCGGAATCAGCTTTTCCGGGAAGTGGTAGGGGCCGTAGTTGTTGGAGCAGTTGGTGGTGAGCACCGGCAGGCCGTAGCTGTGGTGCCAGGCGCGCACCAAGTGGTCGCTGGCGGCCTTGCTGGCGCTGTAGGGGCTGTTGGGCTGGTAGGGGTGCTGCTCGGTGAAAGCAGGCTGCCCGGGCTCGAGGCTGCCATAGACCTCGTCGGTGCTGATGTGCAGGAAGCGAAAGGCGGCTTGTTCGGGCGCGGGCAGCGCCGCCCAGTGGCCGCGCACGGCTTCGAGCAGCTCGTAGGTGCCCTGCACATTGGTCTGGATGAAGGCGCCCGGGCCGTGCAGCGAGCGATCGACGTGGCTTTCGGCGGCAAAGTTGAGCACGGCGCGCGGCCGGTGCTCGGCCAGCAGGCGCTGCACCAAAGCGCGGTCGCCGATGCTGCCGTGCACGAACTGGTGCCGCGCATCGCCTTGCAGGCTGGCAAGGTTTTCGAGGTTGCCGGCGTAGGTGAGCAGATCGAGGTTGACGACCGACTCGTCGCACTGGGCCAGCCAGTCGAGCACGAAGTTGCTGCCGATGAATCCGGCACCGCCGGTGACGAGGATGGTCATGTGGGTGTGCTGCGGGCTGCTGAGGTGGGTGATTGATCATAACCGGGGCTGGGGTGGGCAGGCAGCCGGGTAGCAGTTGATTTTTGTTGCGCATTATGGACAAGGAAGGCGGATTTTGTCTAGAATGAACTATGCCAAGCAAAGCCCCCGTCGTTTTTCCGCAAGAACAAAGCCTGCTCGCTGGCTTGGGCGAGCGGCTGCGTCTGGCGCGGCGGCGGCGCAAGATCAGCAGCGGCGTGCTCGCCTTGCGTGCGGGCATTGCACGCTCGACGCTGTACAAGGCTGAACAAGGCGACCCTGCGGTGACTCTGGGCACCTACCTCAGGGTGCTGGCGGTGCTGGGGCTGGCGGGCGACATCGCCGCGCTGGCAGCAGCCGACCCTGTGGGGCGCAAGCTGCAAGATTTGGCGCTCGAGCCCACGCCCGCCCGGCCCAAGCGCCAGCGCGCCGCCACGCCTTTGGCCAAAGCCAAGGCCCAGCCGAGCGAGCCATGAGCCCCACTGCGAGCACCCTAGAAGTTTGGCTCGACTGCGAGCTGGCCCCGCCCTGCCGGGTGGGCCGACTGGCCCATGACCGCGGCCAGATTCGGTTCCACTATGAGCGCGATTGGCTGCAGCAGCCTTGGGCGTTTGCACTCGACCCCGACCTGTCGCTGGACAACCAGCCCTTTTACCCCAGAGCGGAACTGGGCAACTTTGGCATTTTTTTGGATTCGGCGCCGGATCGCTGGGGCCAGACCCTAATGAAGCGCCGCGCAGCGCTGCAAGCCAAAGATGCCGGCCACAGCCCGCGCACCCTGTACGCTTGGGACTACTTGGTGGGCGTGCAAGACCAGACGCGCCAAGGCGCGCTGCGCTTTTGTGTGCCGGGTACACAAAACTTCTTGGCCTGCGAGGGCCAGGCAGCCCCACCGGTGGCGACGCTGCGCGAGCTCGAGGCCGTGGCCTATCAGCTGACGCACAAGCGCATCGACGACCTAGATGCCCTGCGACGCTGGCTGCTGGTGCTGGTGGCACCAGGAGCTTCGCTCGGTGGGGCGCGCCCCAAGGCCAACTACACCGACGACGACGGCTCGCTGTGGATAGCCAAGTTTCCGGCCCGTGACGACGAGCGCGATGTGGGCGCTTGGGAGTACGTGGTGCACGAGCTCGCCCTAGCGGCTGGCATAGACGTGCCCGAGGCCAGGTTGCGGCGTTTCAACCACGGGTTTCACACCTTTAGCGTGGCGCGCTTTGACCGCGTGGCTGGCCGGCGCCGGTTTTACGCCTCGGCCCAAACCCTGCTGCGCAAAGACCACAGCGAAGGCACGAGCTATCTGGAGCTGGCCCAGTTCATGCGCGCGCACGGCAATGCAAGCATGGTCAAGGCCGACCTCGAACAGTTGTTCCGGCGCGTGGCCTTCAATGTGGCCGTAGGCAACCGCGACGACCATTTGCGCAACCACGGCTTTGTGCTTGGCCCCGACGGCTGGCAGCTGGCCCCGGCCTTTGACCTCAACCCCAATATCGACAAGGCCGAGCATGTGCTCAACCTAGATGACTCGGACAACCGACCCAGCCTAGACACCGTGCTGTCCACAGCCGCGTTCTATGGTTTGGGGCCTAGGCAGGCGCAGCAGGTTGTGGCCCAAGTGCGTGCGGCAGTGGCTGGCTGGCGCGGGCTGGCCCAAAAAGTGGGTCTTGCGGCTGCAGACATTGAAGTCACTGCCACTGCGTTTGCTGCCCTTTAGCTCCAGAGTACCGCTGTCAGACAGCCGAACTGGAACATCCAACCGCCCAAACCAAGGAAGCTGTGGCGCTGCAAGCGGGCGGCTGGCGCTTGCCCACACTTGGGCTTGTATGATGGGGGTTTTTGCGCACGCCCGTGCTTTTACCACCATGAACGACCTCGAATACCGCTTCCAAAACGCCGTCGCCGCCAGCAAAGAGCTGACGCAGCGGCCCGACAACGCCACTTTGCTCAAGCTCTACGCCCTGTACAAACAGGCCACCGAGGGCGACGTGAACAGCGCCAAGCCGGGTTTTGGCGATCTGGTCGGGCGTGCCAAGTGGGACGCTTGGGCCGCCCTTAAAGGCGTGGACGGCAACACGGCGCGCGAGCGCTACATCGAGCTGGTGGACGGCCTAGAGTAAGCATCACGCGCGCTGGTTGGCTGGGGCCTAGGCTTTGAGCCAGGCGCCGGGGGTTTAAGCGGGCACGCTTGGGCGAGCCGGCAGGCTTTGGGCTAACATCGCCTTCGAGCCCACTGCCAGGAGGCAAGCATGAAACTCAACCCCGCCATCGTGGCTCAGGCCGAGCAGCTCACCGCGTTGCGGCGCGATTTGCACGCGCACCCCGAACTGTGCTTTGAGGAGCACCGCACCGCCCAAGTGGTGGCCGAGCGCCTGAGCGCTTGGGGCCTGGAGGTGGTGCGCGGTTTGGGCAGCACCGGCGTGGTCGGGCTGCTGCACGGGCGCGACGGCGGCGCCTGCGGCCGCGCCGTGGGCCTGCGCGCCGACCTCGACGCGCTGCCCATGACCGAGCTCAACACCTTTGCCCACGCCAGCCGCCACCCCGGCCGCATGCACGCTTGCGGCCACGATGGCCACACTGCCATGCTGCTGGCTGCGGCCCAGTGCCTGAGCCAAGCGCGCGACTTCGAGGGCACGGTGGTGTTCATCTTTCAGCCGGCCGAAGAAGGCGGCGGCGGGGCGCGGCACATGATTGCCGACGGCCTGTTTGAGCGCTTTCCGGTGCAGGCGGTGTTTGGCTTGCACAACTGGCCCGGCATGGCGGTGGGCAGCTTTGCCGTGAGCCCGGGGCCGGTGATGGCCTCGAGCAACGAGTTCAAAATCACCGTGCACGGCAAGGGCTGCCACGCGGCGCTGCCGCACAACGGCATCGACCCGCTGCTGGTGGCGTGCCAGATGGTGCAGGCGTTCCAGACCATCATCAGCCGCAACAAAAAACCGATCGAGGCCGGGGTGCTGAGCGTGACCATGATCGCCGCCGGTGAAGCCACCAACGTGGTGCCGGATCACTGCGTGCTGCAGGGCACGGTGCGCACCTTCAGCCTCGATCTGCTGGATTTGATCGAGCAGCGCATGCGCACGGTGTGCGAGCACACGGCGGCGGCTTTTGGGGCCACGGCCACGTTTGAGTTCCACCGCAACTACCCACCCACCATCAACAGCGCCGCCGAGGCCGAATTTGCGCGCCGCGTGATGCTCGACCTATTGGGGCCGCAGCAGGTGCTGACCCAAGAGCCCACCTTGGGGGCCGAAGATTTTGCCTACATGCTGCAAGCCAAACCGGGCGCCTACGCCTTTATAGGCAACGGCGACGGCGCGCACCGCGACGCCTATGGCGCCGGGGGCCACGACGCCGGGCCCTGCACCCTGCACAACCCGCGCTACGACTTCAACGACGCGCTGATCGCGCTCGGCGGCAGCTACTGGGTGGAGCTGGCCAGGCGCTGGCTGGCGCGGTCGGACGCGCGCTGATGCGCGATCGCCAGCAGGCCGTCGAAGATTAAGGTTTCGACCAGTTCGAACGGCACGCTCATACTCGGGGCCATTTTCCAGGCGGCGCCGCCAGTCATGTAGCACACCGGGGTTTGGCCGCAGTGCTGGGCCAGCTGGTCAAACATGCGCTGCACCGCGCCAGCGATGGCGAAGGTGCCGCCGCTGGTGAGGGCGTCGCTGGTGTTGGTGGGAAAGGGCTTGACCACGCCGGTGGGCACGTGCAGCCCGGCGGTGCCCGATTCGAGCGCGCGCAGCATGATGCCATGCCCGGGCAGGATGCAGCCGCCCAAAAAACGCCCTTCGGCGTCGAGCGCCTCGACCGTGACTGCCGTGCCGACCATCACCACCACACAGGGCCGCAGCTGCTGGCGCGCCAGCAGGCGCTGGCGGGCGCCGATCATGGCCACCCAGCGGTCGGCCCCTAAGCGGGCCGGGTGGTCGTAGCCGTTGATCACGCCGGCCTCGGCGGCGCTGGGCACCACCCACTCGGGCGCGGCGTCCCAGATTTCGAGCTGCGCCTCGACCCGGCGCTTGATGGCATCGGAGGCCACCACGCTGCCCAGCACCATGCGCGGTGGGCGCAGGTTGATCCAGTCACCCTCGGTGAGTTTGTCGATGTTTTCGAGGAACTGCACCCCGTGCGCGAGCATGCGCGCACCCACGGCGGGCCGCTCGTACAGCGCCCATTTCAGGCGGGTGTTGCCCACGTCGAGTGCCAGCAAGCTCATATGCGCGCCGATGATACGTCAATGCTTGCGCGGAGCCCCGGCTAGGCCAAATTCTGGCTGCGCGCCCAGTGCATTTCGTCGGTGATCAGGCCATCGACACCGAGCGCGCGCAGGCGCTGCACGTCGGCGGCGCGGTTGGCGGTGTAGCACAGCACGCGCCAGCCCATGGCACGCGCCTGTTGCATCAGCGCCGCGTCGGGCAGCCGGTGCTGGCAGACGATGGCCACACACCTTAGCTGCGCCGCCACCTCGGGCCAGCCGCTCCAGAGGGTATCGAGCAGCAGCGCACGCGGCAACTCGGGCACGGCCTGCTGCGCCGCTTGCAAGGCAGCGGGCTGGAACGAACTGAGCAGCGGCGGCACGCGCTGGCCCTGCCAGAGCGCGCGCGCGGCCAGCGCCACGGCGTGCCCGGTGGCGGCCTCGTGCCCCGGCATGGGCTTGATTTCGATGTTCAGCGCCGCGCCCTGCTGCAGGCAGTGGGTGGCGATGGTGGCCAGCGTGGGCAGGGGCTCGCCGGCGCTGTTGCTCGAATGCCAGCCGCCGGCGTCGAGCTGCGCCAGTGCGGCCCAGGGCAGCGCGTCGGCTGGGCCGCGGCCGTTGGTGGTGCGCTCCAGCGTGTCGTCGTGCAGCAAAAAGGGCACGCCGTCGGCACTGAGCTTGACATCGCACTCGAACATAGAAAATCCGCAGGCGCTGCCGTGCTCGAAGGCGCACAAGGTGTTTTCGGGCCGCTCTTTGCCCGCGCCGCGGTGCGCGATCCAGTAGGGGTAGGGCCAGTCGGGCAGGCCGGCTGTGCTGGCTGGGTTCATGGGCGGCTCAATCCGCTGGCGGCGTCGAAGGTGTGGATGAACTCGGGCTGCGGTTGTACGCGCAGGGCTTGGCCGAGGTCGGGGATGGCGCGCTGGGCCGATACCCGGATGGTGAGCAACTCGTCCCCAAGGCGGGCGTGGATCAGGCGCTCGGCCCCGAGCAGCTCGACCGAATCAACCACCGTGTCCCAGCCGCTGTCGCCAATCACCAGGTGCTCGGGCCGGATGCCCAGCACGGTGCCCGGGCGCACACCGCTGGCGTGGCGCAGCAGGTTCATGGGCGGCGCGCCCATGAAGCCGGCCACGAACAGGCTGGCCGGGCGCTCATAGACCTCTTCGGGGGTGCCAAATTGCTCGACCCGGCCGGCGTTCATGACCAGCATGCGCTGCGCCAGCGTCATGGCCTCGACCTGGTCGTGCGTGACAAAAAGCGAGGTGATGCCCAGTTCGCGGTGCAGCTTCTGGATTTCGAGCCGGGTTTGGGCGCGCAGCTTGGCGTCGAGGTTGGAGAGCGGTTCGTCGAACAAAAAAGCCTGCGGCTGGCGCACGATGGCGCGCCCCATGGCCACGCGCTGGCGCTGCCCACCCGAGAGCTGGCTCGGTTTGCGCTCCAGCAGCGGCGCGAGTTCGAGGATGCGGGCGGCGGCATCGACGCGCGCGCGGATTTGGGGCGCCGACAGGCCGCGAATGCGCAGCCCATACGCCATGTTGTCGAACACGCTCATGTGCGGGTAGAGCGCGTAGTTCTGAAACACCATGGCGATGTCGCGCTCGGCCGGTTGCACATTATTCACGACACGCTCGCCGATCTGGATCGTGCCGGCGCTGATCGACTCGAGCCCGGCGACCATGCGCAGCAGGGTGCTTTTGCCGCAGCCCGAGGGGCCGACGATGACCACGAACTCGCCATGGGCGATCTGCGCATCGACGCCGTGGATGACTTGGAGCGCGCCCGGACCGATGCCGTAGCTTTTTTTGACTTGATTGAGTGCCAGCGTAGCCATAATTTTTCGTATTTTCGGGGTTTATTTTTCGCTGTCCACCAGCCCTTTGACGAACCACTTTTGCATCAGCAGCACCACCAGCGCCGGCGGCAGCAAGGCCAGCAGCGTGGTCGCCATGACCAGGTTCCAGTCGGTGGTGGCGTCACCGGTGCCGATGAGCTTGGCGATGCCGACGACGATGGTGTCGAGGTTCTGGTCGGTGACGATGAGCAGCGGCCACAGGTACTGGTTCCAGCCATAGACGAACATGATCACGAACAGCGCCGCCAGCTGGGTGCGGGTGAGCGGCAGCACCACGTCCCAGAAAAAGCGCAGCGGGCCGGCGCCGTCCATTTTGGCGGCCTCGACCAGCTCGTCGGGCAGGGTGAGAAAAAACTGGCGCAGCAGCAGCGTGGCGGTGGCCGAGGCGATGAGCGGCAGCGTCAGGCCGGCAAAGGTGTTGAGCAGCCCGAGGTCGGTGACCACTTCGTAGGTGGGCAAGATGCGCACCTCGACCGGCAGCATGAGGGTGATGAAGATCAGCCAAAAGCAGAACATGCGCCCGGGGAAGCGGAAAAACACCACCGCGTAGGCCGAGATGATGGAGACCGAAATCTTGCCCACGGCGATCACCAGCGCCATGATCAAGCTGTTAAACAGCATGAGCCAGACCGGCGGCGACAAATGCCCGCCCTGCATCCCTTCGATGATCACTTGGCGGTAGTTCTCCCACCCTTGGTCGCCCGGCCACAGGGGCATGGGGGCTTGGGCGATGTCGGGGTTGCTGAGGGTGGAGGCGACAAAAGCGATGTACAGCGGCAGCGCCGTGATGGCGATGCCGATCCAGATCACGGCGTGCGCCAGCGCCTGACCCGGCAGCGAGTGCGATGGACTGTTGTTCATGAGTAGTGCACCCGACGCTCAAGGAAGCGAAACTGCAGCGTGGTCAGGCCGATGACCATGAGCATGAGCAGCACCGACTGCGCCGCCGAACCGCCGAGGTCGAGCGCGATCATGCCGTCGGTATAGACCTTATAGACCAGCGTGGTGGTGTCGGTGGCCGGGCCGCCGGCGGTGACGGCGTGGATGACGCCAAAGGTGTCGAAAAAGGCATAGACCAAGCCGACCACGAGCAAAAAGAAGGTGGTGGGCGAGAGCAGCGGAAAAACGATGGTGCGAAAGCGCCGCCATGGGCCAGCGCCGTCGATGGCCGCGGCCTCGAGCAGCGAGCGCGGAATCGACTGCAAGCCCGCCAGAAAGAACAAAAAGTTGTAGGCCACCTGCTTCCACGCCGAGGCCATGATGACCAGCAGCATGGCGTCGTTGCCGTCGAGCGTCGGGTTCCAGTCCATCCCCAGCACCTGCAAGGTGTGCGCCACCACACCGATGGCGGGGTTGAACATGAACAGCCACAGCACCCCGGCAATGGCCGGCGCGATGGCGTAGGGGATCATGAGCGCGGTGGTGTAGGCGCTGCGCGCGCGCAGCAAGGCGTCGGCGGCCAGCGCCAGCAGCAGCGCCGGCACCATGGCCAACAGCGTGACCGCAGTAGAAAACACCAGCGTGCGCACCAGGGTGTTGTAGTACTCGGGGTCGGTCAAGACCATGACGAAGTTGTCGAACCAGACGAAGCGCACGTACAGACCAAAGGGGTCTTGCTCCTGAAAGGCCATCAACAGCGCTTGCAGGCTGGGCCAGATAAAGAAGATTAAGGTCACCACCAGCTGCGGCGCCAGTAGGGCGTAGGGCAGCCAGCGGTTGGGGAATATGACTTTTCTTTGCATAAGCAAACCCGCCCCGGGTAGGGGGCGGGCTGTAAGGGCGGGCGCGGTTCGATTACCCGAGCCCGCCTAAGTGGCGGGGTTAAAGCTCAGAGGCTGGGAGGCAATAGTGCGTGTTTGGAGCTTAGTTCACCGAGCGCTCAAAGGCGCGCAGTTGCGCGTTGCCGCGGCGCTCGAAGTTGCGCAGCGCTTGGGCGGCGGTCTGGCGGCCTTGCAGGGCGCGCTCAACTTCTTCGTGGTAGATGTCGCGGATTTCGGTCCAGCGGCCAAAGCGGTAGCCTTGGGTGAACTGGCCTTGGCGCGCTTCGATCAGCGACAGGATGGGCACATCGCGGCCCGGGTTTTGGGTGAAGAAGCCGGCTTGCTGCATGGCGCGGAACGAACTGTTGGTCGCCGGCAGGAAGCCGGTGGTGCGCGCCCACTCGGTCATCACGCGGTCGGAGCGCAAAAAGTCGAGGAACATGGCGATGCCGCGCATCTCTTGCGGCGTGCGGTTGGGGGCGTTAAAAACCCACAGCGAGGCGCCGCCGATGGTGGTGGCAAAGGGCGCGCCTTGCACGTCAGGCCAATGCGGCAGTTGGGCGGTGCCCAGGGCAAAGCGGCCGTCGCGCTGGATGGCGGCCAAACCGCCCGAAGACTGCAGCAGCATGGCGCACTGGCCGCTGATGAACTTGGCCGCAGCGTCGTTGGAGCGCCCGCCGTAGGAGAAGGCGCGCGTGGGCTGCAGGTCGATCAGGGTTTGCACCATGCGCTGGTTGAGCGCGTTGTTCACCGTGAGCTCGGAGGCAGCGCCGCCACGGCCGTTGTCCAGCGTGCCGATCTGCTGGTTGTGGCGGGCGTTGAACTGCTCGAGCATGATCCAAGCCAGCCAAGTGGTGGTGAAACCACACTCGGCGGCGTTGCGCTCACGAATTTGCTTGGCGGCGGCGATCATCTCGGGCCAAGTGCGCGGCGGGCGGTTGGGGTCGAGGCCGGCGCGGGTGAAGGCGTCGCGGTTGTAAAACAGCACGGCGGTCGAGACGTTGAACGGCATCGACAGCAGCTCGCCGTTGGGCAGGCCGTAGTAGCCGCGCGCCGGGGCGATGAAGTCGGCTGGGTTGAAGGCGATGCCAGCACGCTGGAACACCTGCGACACCGGGATGATGGCGCCGCGCGACTGGATCATGTCGCCCGAACCGGCGTCGAACATCTGCATGATGTGGGGCGGGTTGCCGGCGCGAAAAGCGGCCATGGCGGCGGCGCGCTGCTCGGGGTACTGGCCACGGAACGAGACCACGACGCGGTACTCGTTCTGGCTGCGGTTGAAGTCTTCGCCAAAGCGGCTGAGCAACTCGCCGTTGACGCCGGTCAGGCCCATCCACATCTGGATTTCGGTGCGCGGCTGGGCGGCAGCCGGCGCTTGTGCGTGTGCGACCACGGCGCTGGTGGCGGCCGCAAAAGCCAGCGTGTATGCCAGCAAGGTTTTCTTCAAGGCCATGAGAGTAGGCTCCTGGTTAAGCGTAAAAAACATGCAGCCAATCCCAACGACTGGCCTGAGGCTGCGCATTGTGCTCGCTGTTTATGTCGTTTTGATGAAGATTAGATGACGCATGGTGCCGCAAAAGCGCGCGCACCGCAAGCGCAGACAAACCCTGATTTGTCACGATTACTTCATCAATGCGTCACGCGCCTGTTACGCATTGCGCCCAGCATGTGGCGCATGAACGCCCCCGACCCCTGCCCGCTCCTGATCGAAGATTTTCCGCACACGCCGCGCTCGCTGCGTGTGGCGCTGGTGAGCGAGACCTACGCCCCCGAGGTCAACGGCGTCGCGCTCACGCTCGAGCGCATGGTGCACGGTCTGCGCGCGCGCGGTCACGACCTGCAGGTGGTGCGCTCGCGCCAAGCCGGCACCGATCAGCCCAGCGCACAAGCCGGCCTGGAGCAGGTGCTGATGCGCAGCCTGCCGATCCCGAAATACCCGCAGGTGCGCTTTGGTCTGCCGGCCAAGAGCGCGCTGCTGCGGCTGTGGTCGCTGCGCCGGCCCGATCTGGTGCACATCGCCACCGAGGGGCCACTGGGCTGGTCGGCGCTGCAAGCGGCGCGCAAGCTCAAGCTGCCGGTGAGCACCGACTTTCACACCAATTTTCATGCCTACAGCCGCCACTACGGCGTCGGTTGGCTGCAAAAACCAATCATGGCCTATCTGCGCAAGTTTCACAACGGCGCCGACTGCACCTTGGTGCCCACCGCCAGCCTCAAGGCCGAGTTGCAGGCGTTGGGCTTTGAGCGGCTGCTGGTGGTCGGGCGCGGGGTCGATACGCAGCGTTTCAACCCGGCGCAGCGCAACCCGGCTTTGCGCGCCGCCTGGGGCGCGGCCGACGACGACTGCGTGGTGCTGTTTGTGAGCCGCCTAGCGGCCGAGAAAAACCTGAACCTGCTGGCGCAGGCCTTTGCCGCCATGCAGCAGGTGCAGCCGCGCTGCAAGCTGGTGTTGGTGGGCGACGGCCCCGAGCGCGCTCACGTGCAGGCGCTGTGCCCGCAGGCGGTGGTGTGCGGCATGCGCACCGGCACCGACCTGGCCCAGCACTACGCAAGCGCCGACGTGTTTTTGTTCCCCAGCCAGACCGAGACCTACGGCAACGTCATCCCCGAGGCCATGGCCAGCGGCTTGGCGGTGCTGGCCTACGACTACGCCGCCCCGGCCGAGCTGATCGCGCACCAAGAAAGCGGCCTGCTGGCACCCTTTGGCGACAGCGCCCGCTTCATCGAGCAAGCGCGGCAACTGGCGGCGCAACCCGAGCTCGTGCAGGCGCTGCGGCGGGCGGCCCGCGCGCGCACCGAGGCGCTGGACTGGGGCCAAATCGTGCAGCAGACCGAAAACTTGTGGTTGCAAATGCTCAAAGGAAACGTAGGCACACGCCCGGCTTGAGCGCCGGATGCGCTTGAGAGCAACCCCTCACAACAACGCGGCCACGCCTTGCTGCTGCCGTTGCTTGCCGCGCGCTTGCTGCAACCGCGCCACGCCCAGCCGATTGCGCCGCCCGATGCCCAGATAGGCCAAGCCGTGCTGCTCGAGCAACTGCGGGTCGTACAGATTGCGGCCATCCAGAATCAGGGGCTGGCGCAGCAGCGCCCGCAAGCGAGCGAAATCGGGGTTCTGGAAGCATTTCCACTCGGTCAGAATCAGCAGGGCGTCGGCCTGTTGCAGCGCCTGCTCGGGCCGCTCGCACCAGCGCAACTGCCCCAGATCGAGCTGCGCCGACTCCAAGTCCTGCTGCAGGGCGCGGCGCGCCTCATCGAGCGCCACCGGGTCGTGCGCGCACACCTGCGCGCCGCGCGCCAGCAGCCCGGCGATCACGCTGCGGCTGGGGGCTTCGCGCATGTCGCTGGTGTTGGGCTTGAAAGCCAGGCCCCAGACGGCAAAGCGGCAGCCGCTAAGGTCTGGGCCCATGAGCTCGAGCACCAGTTGCAGCAGGCGCTGCCTTGCTCGGTATTGATGGCCTCGACGGCGCTGGCGATGCGCATGGGCAGGCCGTGGCTGGCCGCCGTTTGCACCAGCGCCCGGATGTCTTTGGGAAAGCAACTGCCGCCGTAACCCGTGCCGGCGTAGAGAAAACTGTGGCCGATGCGGCTGTCGGCGCCGATGCCACGGCGCACCGAATCGATGTCGGCCCCCACCCGATCGGCCAGCGCGGCGATCTCATTCATGAACGAAATCCGCGTCGCCAGCATGGCGTTGGCAGCGTACTTGGTGAGCTCGGCGCTGCACACGTCCATCCACACGGTGCGCTGGTGGTGGCGGTTGAAGGGCTCGTAGAGGCGGGTCAGCAACAGCCGCGCGCGCTCGCCCTCGGAGCCGGCGGGCAGCCCGATGACGATCCGGTCTGGCCGCGTGAAGTCCTCCATCGCCGCCCCCTCCTTGAGAAACTCGGGGTTTGAGACCACTGCAAACGGGCTGCCGCTGCGCCCGCGGCGGCGCAACGCGCTGGCAATCGCCTCCGACACCGCCGCCGCCGTGCCCACGGGGACGGTGGATTTGTTGACCACCACCAGAAAGCCGTCGAGGTGGCGCCCAATCTGCTGCGCCACCGCCAGCACGTGTTGCAAGTCGGCCGAACCGTCTTCCTGCGCCGGCGTGCCGACGGCGATGAACAGCAGCTCGGCCTGCTGCACCCCCTGCGCCATGGAATGCGCAAAACGCAGCCGCCCGGCCTCGCGGTTGCGGCGCACGCATTCCTCGAGCCCGGGTTCGTAGATTGGGATGCCACCGGCTTGCAGCAGCAGCACACGGGTCTGATCCTGATCCACCACCAGCACCTGATTGCCCACTTCGGCCAAGCAGGCCGCCGTCACCAGCCCGACGTAGCCCGCCCCCACCACGGTGATCTTCATGCTCGCACTCCTCGCATTGATGCGCACCCGATGCTGCCGCCTGAGCGTGTCACTGTTGCTGCAAGCCCATGAAATATTGATGAATGCCAGATTTTTGGCAGTTGTCACGATTAATTCATGCCAGTGCCATTTGCAGGACACACGGCGACCAAAGAATCGCTAGGCAAAGGAGCTTTCATCCATGACCGATCTGTCTGTGCTGGAAAAACTGCGTCAACCCCAAGGGTTGGGCCTGCCGCCGGTGGCGCCGCGCCCAGCGGCTTGCCAGAGCGCCCCCATCCACGTCAGCTGGGCCCGCCATCTAGACGAAGTGCGCGCCGCACAGCGCCTGCGCTACCAGGTGTTTGCGCTCGAGATGGGCGCGCGCCTGCCGCAGACCCTGCCCGGGCACGACATCGATCTGTTCGACGACTTCTGCGAGCACCTGCTGGTGCGCGACGCCGCCAGCGAGCAGGTGATCGGCACCTACCGCGTGCTCACCCCCACCCAAGCCCAGCGCGTGGGCGGGTTTTACAGCGAAACCGAATTCGACCTGACGCGGCTGCGGCTGCTGCGCGAGCAGATGGTGGAGCTGGGGCGCAGCTGCGTGCACCCCGAGCACCGCCACGGCGGCGTGATTCTGGCGCTCTGGAGCGCGCTGGGCGAGTTCATGACGCGCAACCGGCTGCACACCATGATCGGCTGCGCCAGCATCCCCATGACCCCCGAGTCGGGCGGCGGCCACGCGGCGGCCAGCATCTGGCAGCAGCTGAGCCAGACGCACTTGGCTTCGGTCGAGTTTCATGTGCGCCCGCGCCTGCCGCTGCCGATCGAGCGCCTCGATTCCACCTTGGTCGTCGAGCCGCCGGCGCTGATCAAAGGCTATCTGCGCTTGGGCACCAAGGTGCTGGGCCCGCCGGCCTGGGACCCGGACTTCAACACCGCCGACCTGCCGATGATGATGCGCTTGGCCGACCTGCCGCCGCGCTACCGCAAACACCTGCTGGGGGCCTGATGCGCAGCGGCTTTGCCCCCGACACCCACCTGCAAGGACTGTGGTCTGCCGGGGCGGCTGCCGATGCGGCGGCGGCGTCTGCGTTGGCCCATCCGCACCCGGCCGACGACGACGGCGACGGCGACGACGCACTGCACGCCTCGGGGCGGCGCCTGCGCACGGTGTTCATCTCCGACCTTCACCTCGGCACCGCCGGCTGCCAAGCCAAGGCGCTGCTGGCCTTCCTGAAGGCGCACCCGAGCGACAAGCTGTATCTGGTGGGCGACATCATCGACGGCTGGCAGCTGCGCCGCAAGTGGTTCTGGCCGCAGAGCCACAACGACGTGGTGCAAAAGATTTTGCGCCGTGCGCGCAAGGGCTGCAAGGTCATCTACGTGCCGGGCAACCACGACGAGTTTGCGCGCCACTTCATCGGCCACCAGTTTGGCGGCGTCGAGGTGGTGGAAGACGCGATCCACCAGACCGCTGACGGCAAAAAGCTGTGGGTGATCCACGGCGACCACTTCGACGGCGTGATCCAGTACGCCAAGTGGCTGGCCTACTTGGCCGACAACCTCTACGATCTGGCGCTGCGCCTGAACACGCGCTTCAACTCGCTGCGCGCCCGGATCGGGCTGCCGTACTGGTCGCTGTCGCAGTACCTGAAATACAGCGTCAAGGGCGCGGTCAAGTACATCCAGCAGTTCGAGCGCGCGGTGGCGACCGAGGCGCGCAAGCGCGGCTTCGATGGCGTGGTCTGCGGCCACATCCACCACGCCGAAATCCGCGACATCGACGGCACCCTGTACTGCAACGACGGCGACTGGGTCGAGAGCCTGACCGCCTTGGTCGAGCACCACGACGGCCGGCTCGAGATCGTGCACTGGCCCCAGCGCACCGGGCAGCGCATGGTTCCCGAAGCGCAAACCCAAGCCGTGCCGGAAAAGCTCAGCGCATAGCTCAGCGCACAGCTCAGCGTATGAACCAGCGCAGCAGCTGGCGCAGCAGCCAGCCGCCACCGGCGGGCGCATAGGGCGGATAGACCAGCTCGCCGCTGTTGAAGCGCCCTTTGGCGTGCACGCCCTTGGCCTTGGAGAAGGTGAGAAAGCCCTCGTGGCCATGGTACTGCCCCATGCCGGATGCGCCCACGCCGCCAAAGGGCAGCTCGTCTTGGGCCACGTGCATGAGGGTGTCGTTGATCGTGACGCCGCCGCTGTGCGTGCGCTCCAGCACCTGCTGCTGCAGCTGCCGGTCGTGGCTGAACAGGTACAGCGCCAGCGGGCGCGCGCCGCTGCGGATGTGCGCCAGCGCTTGGTCCAAGCTGGCGTAGCCGATGACCGGCAGCAGCGGGCCAAAAATCTCCTCTTGCAGCACGCTGGCGCCTTCGGGCACCCCGAGCAGCAGCTGCAACGGCATTTTGCGCGTGCCCTCGAAGGTTTCGGCGGCCGGGTTGCATTCGATCACCTGCGCCCCGCCGGCGCGCGCCTGCTCGAGCCAAGCCTGCAGGCGCTGGTGCTGGCGCTGGTTGACGATGGCGCTGTAGTCCGGGTTGGCGCGCAAAGTGGGGTAGAGCTGCGCCACCGCCGCTTGCATGGCCTGCGCAAAAGCCTGTTCCTGGCCAGCGGGCAGCAGCACATAGTCGGGCGCGATGCAGGTCTGGCCGGCGTTGAGCAGCTTACCAAAAGCGATGCGCCGCGCCGCCACCGCCAGATCGGCGTCCGGCGCGATGAGGGCTGGCGACTTGCCGCCGAGCTCGAGCGTGACCGGGGTGAGATTGCGCGCCGCCGCCGCCATCACGATCTTGCCTACCGCCGTGGAGCCGGTGAACAGCAGATGGTCCCAGGGCTGCTGTGCAAAGGCGCTCGAGACCTCGAGCGCGCCCTCGACCACGGCCACTGTGTCGTCCTCGAAAGCCTCGGCCAGCAAGGTGCGCAGGGCTTGGTTGGTGGCCGGGGTGAACTCCGAGAGCTTGAGCATGACGCGGTTGCCCGCCGCCAGCGCCCCCACCAGCGGCAGCAGGGCCAACTGGATGGGGTAGTTCCATGGCACCATCACCCCCACCACCCCGAGCGGCTGGAAATAGACCCGGTTGCTGGCCGGCGCAAACAGCACGCTGACGCTGCGCCGCTGCGGCTTCATCCAGCCGCGCAAGTGTCGCGCCGTGTGCGCGATGCCCTGCAGCGTGGTGAGGATTTCGGCCAGCAGGGTTTCGTGGCGCGAGCGGGCCGAAAAATCGCTGTGCACGGCCGCGATCAGCGCCTCTTGGTGGCGCACGAGGGCGCTGCGCAGCGCGTGCAGGCCCGCTAGGCGCTGGTGCAAGGTGGGCATGGGCGCGCGCGCAAAGGCGGCGCGCTGCTGCTCGAACAGGGCCTGCAAATGCGCAACGGGAGACGGATCGGTGTTCATGGATGGTGGGGCGTGCTGGTGCAAGGGCGCAGGCCCGATTGTCTCTGCAAGCGCAGGGCATTGGGGCGGCACCGCTAGCCGAGCCGCAACGCAGCTAGGCCGCCAGGCATCAAGGCGGCAGCAGGCGGATCAGTTGGCCGTTGCGCTCGTCGGTGAGCACATAGAGCAGGCCGTCTGGGCCTTCGCGCACGTCGCGGATGCGCTGCCCTAGGTCTTCGAGCAGGCGCTGCTGGGCCAGCACGCGCGTGCCCTCGAGCTGCAGGCGCAGCAGGTGCTGGCCGCGCAACGCGCCCACGAACAAATTGCCCTGCCACTGTGGCCCGTAGCGGTTGCTGCGCAAAAACGCCATGCCCGAGGGCGCGATCGAGGGCGTCCAGTGCAGCAGCGGCTGCTCCATGCCGGGGTACTCGGTGATGCCGGCCCCTATGCGCGTGCCGATGTAGTTGACACCATGCGTGATCACCGGCCAGCCGTAGTTGCGCCCGGGCAACACGCGGTTGAGCTCGTCGCCGCCGCGCGGGCCGTGTTCGTGAATCCACAGCTGGCCATCCGGCCCCCAAGCCGCCCCCTGCGGGTTGCGGTGCCCCCAGCTCCAGATTTCGGGCAAGGCTCCGGCGCGGCCCAGCAGCGGGTTGTCGCGCGGCACCGAGCCGTCTTTGGCCACGCGCACCACCTTGCCGTGGTGGTTGTCCAGCGTTTGCGCATCGTCCATGCGACTGAAGCGGTCGCCCAGCGTGAGGAACAGGTGGCCGTCGGGCGCCTCGACGATGCGGCAGCCAAAATGGTGCCGACTGCCGACCTTGGGGCTTTGGCGAAACAGCACGCGCATCTGCTCGAGGCGGCGCAAATCGGCCGACAGGCGCGCGCTGGCCAAGGCGGTGGAGTTGCCGCCGCCGGCCGGGGCCGGTTCGGCATAGCAAAAGTAGATGATGCGGTTGCTGGCAAAGGCGCTGTCGCTGATGACGTCGAGCAGGCCGCCCTGCCCGCCTTCGTCGATGTCGGGCAGGCCCTGCAGCGGCGCGCTGATGCGGCCGTCGAAGCTGACCACGCGCAAGCGCCCGGCGCGCTCGCTCACCAGCACTTGCTCGGGGCCGATGAAAGCCAGCGCCCACGGGTGCTCCAGCCCCTGCGCCAGCACTTGGGTGCGCACCGGGTTGGCTTGCGCTGGTGCAGCACCGAGCCACAGCGCCAGCGTCAGAACCAGCCCTTGCAGGGCCAAGCGCCCCAGCCATCCAGAGGCGCGGTGTGCCGCGTGCACAGAGCAAACGGCCCGGGCAGGGCTAAGGTGTTGCATCCTCTGCGATTGTATAGACTGACCTACCCCTTGGGAAGCAGCCCCCTAGGAAGCCGCCCAAGCCGCTGCCCCGGTTGGCAGCGCTGCGCCTTGATCAGGCCAGACACTCCAACGCCATCACCCCGGTGGCGGTGTTCGAGATCGGGATGTGGTAGTTGCTGTGCACCTTGCGCACCCCAGCCCCGCCGCGCGTCAGGGCGGCGCGCATGGCCAGCCACATCAGCAGCTCCACCCCTTGGGTACCGGCCCGTTCGACCAGTTCCAGATCGCTGAACTGGGTCGCCCACTCGGGGTTGGAGACCATGCTTTCGAGGAACTGCTGGTCGAAGGCCTTGTTGATGAAGCCGGCGCGCTCGCCCTCGAGCTGGTGGCTCAGCCCGCCCGTGGCCATGACCAGCACCCGTTTGTCGCTGTCCCAGCGCTGGATCGCCTCGCCCACCGCCTGGCCCAGCTTATAGACCCGCCGCGCCGTGGGCAGTGGGAACTGCACGGTGTTGATGTCGATCGGCACGATCTGCACCGGGGCCACCTCGTGTTCGGGCCAAAACAGCTTCAACGGCAGCGTACAGGCGTGATCGACCAGCATCTCTTGGCAAGTCACGACATCGAACTCGTGCGCCACCAGATGCCGGATGATCTGCCACGACAGCTCCGGGCAGCCGGCCAGCGGCGGCAGCGTCGGAATGCCCCAGCCTTCGTCGGCGTTGTGGTACTGGCCGGCGGCCCCGACGGCGAAGGTCGGCATTTTGTCGAGAAAGAAGTTGAGCCCGTGGTCGTTGTAAAACACCACCACCACCTCGGGGCGCACCTGTTCGAGCCAGCGGTGGACGGGCGGGAAGCCGTCGAAAAAGGGCTTCCAGTAGGGCTCTTGCTGCCAGCCTTTGGCCAATGCGTTGCCGATGGCCGGAATGTGCGAGGTGGCCAAGCCACCGAGTAGGGTTGCCATGAGGTTCCTTGAGGCGCTGTGGGGAAAATGGGGTTAGGGTGGCGCGGGGTCTAGCGCTAGACCCCGAGCTTGGCCGCAGGCCAGTCGGGCTGCTGGTTGGCCGCGGCCAGTTTGGCCATGAACTCGGGCTTGCTCACGCCGGTCTGCTGCGCCCCGATGTCTTGCATGTTGAGGCCAAATATGCCGGCAAATTTGGCCAAGTAGTAGGCGTTGCCACCGGCTTGCAGCAGCGCCAGCACCTGCTTGGAGCGCACCGCCTCGGCCTGCTGCGGGTTCAGGCCGTAGCGCGCCATGTAGCCCTCGGGGTCGGCGACAAAGGCCTCGCGGTTGGCTTGGTGATTGAACGAAAAACACATTTTGTTGAGCGCGTAGCCCTTTTGGGCGAGCGCGCCGTCAAACGGCGTCGTGCCGGGGATGTCATGGGTATCGCGGGGGGCGCTGGGATCGCTGGGGTTGCGCATGGGGCTGCTCATTCTTGGGCTCCTGGGTGGCGTGGTCTGCAAGGGCGGTCGAGCTCGGGTTGGGCGCTGACCGATTTGGCTGTGACGGGTGCCCCAGTGTGGCGCATGAATTGACTTCGATCAAGCAAGGAGGCATCATGCAACCCATGAATGATTTTGATTGGTACGCGCTCGATGCGCGCCTGCTGCGCCTGCTGGTGGCGGTGGCGCAAACCGGCTCGGTGACCGCCGCCGCCCAGCGCCTAGGGGTGACGCAGTCGGCGGTGAGCCACCAGCTCGATCGGCTGCGCGCCATCGTGGGCGACCCGCTGTTTGTCAAGTCTGGCCGCGGCATCGTGGCCACGGCGCGCACCGAGGCTTTGTTGGAACCGGCGCAGGCGCTGCTGGAGCAAATGGAGCGCTTTGCACGGCGCGAGCGCTTCGAGCCGGCCCTGTGGGAGGGCAGCGTCACCGTGGCGGCCAACGATCTGCAGCGCGACTTGCTGCTGCCGCCGCTGCTGCAGCGCTTGCAACACCTGGCCCCCCAGGTGCGGCTGCGCGTGATCCCGTCGGGCATCCCGAGCTTGGAGCTGCTGCGCCAGCATCGGTGCCAGCTCGTGCTCAGCCCGCGTCCGCCCGATGGCACCGACATCGTGCAAAAGCGCCTGTTTGAAGACACCTACCGGGTGTTTTACGACCCCACCCAGCGCGCCGCCCCGCGCGACCTAGACGAATACCTGGCCGCCGACCACGCCACCGTGGTCTATGAGCCCAACCGACCCCTGGACCTTGACCAGTGGCTGCTCGGGCGCGGGGTGCAGCGGCGCTTTCGGGTGCTGGTGCCTGGTTTTGCCGGCTTGGCTTCGTTTTTACCCGGCAGCCGCCTGCTCGCCACCGCCCCCGGCTTGCTGCAGCGTCACCTGCTGCGCGGCCTAGCCAGCGCCGCCCCACCGCTGGCCTGCCCGCCGTTGCCGATGTACCTGGTGTGGCACCTGCGGCACCAGCACGACCCAGCGCAGCGCTGGCTGCGCGCCCAGATCGAGGCGCTGGCGCCGGCCCTGCTCAGAGGCTGAGAGGCAATTGGGCGTGTCCGAAAGGGCGCTCCAAAGCGCCGACGGCAAGGCGCAAAGCACAGCCGTAGCCCGCGCTACGGCGAGCATTTGCAACGCCGCAGGCGGTGTTTTGGGGCGTCAAGGCGGGCATGACCGATTGCCTCTCAGCCTCTCAGCCCCCAGCCGGGGGTGGAGGCGCAACAGTCCGCACCGCCTGCACCGCCTGCCGCTGCGCCTGCCGATACTGTTGCGGGCTCTGGCCGGTGCGGCGCTTGAAGAAGCGCGAAAAATACGTCGGATCGTCGAATCCGAGCTCAAGCGCCAAGCTGGCAGCGGGTGCGGCGATGTAGAGCAGGCGCCGGCAGGCCTCGCGGGTCAGCCGTTCGTGCACCAACTCGAGGGCGCTGCGGCCGCTGGCGCTGCGCGTCAGGCGATTCAGGCGCTGCAGCGACAGCCCCAGCCGCTCCGCGTAGCGCTGCAGCGGCCAGTGCTCCAGAAAATGCTGCTCCACCAGCAGCAAAAATCGCGTAAAGAGCGCCTGGTGCTGGTGTGCCCGCGTGCCCGCCGGGGCGGCTTGGCGCTGTTGCGCGCTGGCCTGTGCCAGGCGCCACACCAGCGCCCGCGCCAGCCAGCCCAGCACCGGCGAGCCGCCCGCCCCGGTGGGCCATTGAAACTCGTGCGTGAGCTCCCGAAACAGCGCATCGAGCCGCTGCGCCGCAGCTTCCTCGGCCCAAAAGTGCAACAGGCGCGGGGCAGCAAACAGCTCCTGAAAGGCCGCTCCAAGCGCCCCCGTCTCGCCTTCGAGCAGCCAGCGTGCGCTCAGCGTCAGCACGCGGCCATCGGTTTCGGGGGCAAAGCGGAAGCCGTGCACCACACTGGGTGGCAGCACGATAGCCGCCGGGGCCTGCGCTGCGCTGCGGTGCTCGTCGAGCAACACCTCGGCCTGGCCGCGCCACAGCCACAGCACTTGGTACAGCCCCTGGTGCGTGTGCGGCTGGATTTCCCAATGGTAGAGGCGGCTGCGCGACTGCACCTCTTCGATGTGCAGCAGCTCCTGCCCCAGCGACGCCGCCTCGCCATAGAGCGCGAAACTGGGGATGTGCGTGCCGCCGGCCCAAGGTGGGCCGGCCAAGTCGGCCGATTGGCTGGGAACGCCAGCGCCATCGCTCCGGCTTGGGCCCTGCGGCGCTGGCCGGCCAGATGCGGGGGGGTGCACAGAGGAGCGATCGGTCATGGTTGCATTTTGATCCAAAAGTGCCAGCAATTGCCTAGATTTTTGCACGCCTTCAAAGCCCGCTCGGCCCTACAGTTTGTAGCCTTGGCCGAGCATTCAAGCAAAGCCCAGCAAAACACAAAACCGGCCCCAGAAGGCCCAGCACACGCAGGAGACGCGCGCCATGTTCAGCTTCCAGTTCGACCCCTATGCGCCGGCGATCGACGCCGACCCGTTCCCCTACTACCGCCGACTGCGCGACGAATACCCCTGCTTTTGGAGCGAGCAGGCGCAAATGTGGGTGCTGTCGCGCTATGTGGACATCGTGAGCGCGCTCAACGACTGGCAAACGTACTCCAGCGCCAGCGGCAACCTGATGACCGAACTGCCGGGCCGCGCCGGTGCCACCCTGGGCAGCTCCGACCCACCCCGGCACGACCGTCTGCGCGCCTTGGTGCAACACGCCTTCATGAAGCGCAACCTGCTGGCGCTCGAAGAGCCGATCCGCGCCGTGGCGCAACAGGTGTTTGGCCAGCTGCGCGGTGTGCCGCAGTTCGATTTCAAAGACGTGTCCTCGCAGTTTACGGTCAAGGTGTTGATGAGCGCGCTCGGCCTGCCGATGGGCGAGGAAGCGCTGGTGGCCGAGCACGAAGTGCGCGACCACGCAGTGCTGATGGTGCAAAGCGATGCCCGCACCCGCGCCAAGGGCCCCGAGCACATCGCCGCCTACCAATGGATGCAAAACTACGCCGCGCAAGTGATCGCCCTGCGCCGTGCCGAGCCGCGCAACGACCTGATCAGCCACTTCGCCATGGCCGAAATCGACGGTGACCGCCTTGACGAGCGCGAGGTGCTGCTCACCACCACCACCCTGATCATGGCCGGGGTCGAGTCGCTGGGGGGCTTCATGATGATGCTGGCCTACAACCTCGCCAGCTTCGACACGGCACGGCGCGCCGTGGTGGCCGACCCCTCGCTGCTGCCCGACGCGATCGAAGAAAGCCTGCGCTACAACACCTCGGCGCAGCGCTTTCGCCGCCGCCTGATGAAAGACGTGACGCTGCACGGCCAGACCATGCGCACCGGCGACTTCGTCTGCTTGGCCTATGGCAGCGGCAACCGCGACGAGCGCCAGTTCCCCGACCCAGACCGCTACGACATCGGGCGCAAACCGCGCGGCCACTTGGGTTTTGGTGGCGGCGTACACGCCTGCTTGGGCACGGCCATTGCAAGGCTGGCGCTCAAAATAGCCTTCGAGGAGTTCCACCGCGTGGTGCCCGAATACCATCGGGTGGCCGAGCAACTGCCTTGGATGCCTTCATCCACCTTTCGCAGCCCGCTGGTGCTCGAACTGGCCACAGGCTGATCGTTTTTAATTTTTCTTAGGCACTTTTCGGACGCACTTGCATGGCACAAATCACCTACATCGAGGCCAACGGCCAGACCTGCACCGTCGATCTGCCCGAGGGCTGGAACCTGATGCAAGGCGCGATCGCCAACGGCATCGAGGGCATACTGGGCGAGTGCGGCGGCTCCTGCGCTTGCGCCACCTGCCACTGCTACGTCGATGAAAGCCGCTTGCCCGATCTGGCCGAGCCCAGCCAGACCGAACTCGACATGCTCGAGCACGTGGCCGCGGAGCGCCGCCCCAACAGCCGCCTGGCCTGCCAGATCAAGGCCACGGCGCGCCTCGATGGCCTGATTCTGCGCCTGCCGGCGGCGCAAGAATGAAGGCGCAAATGAAGCCCCAAATGAAGTCCCAGCCCAAGGACGCGCCATGATCCCGCCCAGCCTGATCCAATCCAGCCTGGGTGGGCAACCGCAGACCCTCGAAAAAAGTGGTGAACCGGGTGGCGAGGCGAGCGGCGTTTTGATCATCGGGGCTGGGCAGGCTGGCGTGCAAGCCGCCGAGGCGCTGCGCAGCGGCGGCTACGCCGGCCCCCTCACCGTGCTGGGCGAGGAGCCACACCCGCCCTACCACCGGCCACCGCTGTCCAAAGCCTGGCTGTGTGGTGAGCTGCAAGCGGCCCAGTTGCTGATGCGCGCCCCCGAGGCGCTGGCGCGCAAGGGCATCGATCTGCGCTTGGGCGTGAGCGTGCAAGCCATCGAGCGCGCCCAGCGCCGGCTGCGGCTGGCCGACGGCAGCACCCTGCCCTATGCCGCGCTGGTGCTGGCCACCGGCGCCAGCCCGCGCCCGCTGGCCTTGCCGGGCGCACCGGCTCTGGGTGTGCTCAGCCTGCGCGGCCTCGACGACGCCACCGCGCTGGCGGCGCGCTTGGCCGACTGCCAGCGCCAGCAGCAGCCCTTGCTGGTGATCGGCGGTGGCTTCATCGGCCTCGAAGTGGCGGCCAGCGCACGCAAGCTCGGGGTCGAAGTCACCGTGCTCGAAGCCGCCCCGCGCTTGCTGGGCCGCGTGCTGGCCCCGGCTTTGTCCGACTGGTACGCCGATCTGCACCGCCACCACGGGGTGCAGGTGCGGCTCGGCGCACACTTGGCCGCGCTGGAAACCGGGCCCGACGGACAGGTGCGTGGCGCTTGGCTGCAAGATGGCAGCCACTGTCCTGGCGCCGCTGTGCTGGTGGGCATCGGGGTGCAAGCCAACGACGCGCTGGCCCAGGCCGCCGGGCTGGACTGCGAGCGCGGCGTGGTCGTCGATGCCTGTGGGCGCAGCAGCGACCCCCAGATCTACGCCGCCGGCGACTGCACCGCCCGCCGCCTGCCCGATGGCACGCTGCTGCGGCTGGAATCGGTGCACAACGCCACCGAACAGGCCAAAAGCGTGGCCGCCGCCATCCTCGGGCAAGAGCGCCCCTTCGTGGCCACGCCCTGGTTCTGGAGCGAACAGTACGACAAAAAACTGCAAATGGCCGGCCTAAGCGCCGGGGCCGACCAGTGGGTGCTGCGCGGCACAATGGACGCCGGCGCTTTCAGCCTGTACCACTTTCGCGGCCCGCGCTTGCTCGCCGTGGACAGCGTCAACGCCACCCGCGAGCACCTGCAAGCGCGCAAACTGCTCGACGCCGGCCTCTCGCCCACCCCGGAGCAGGCCGCCGACCCCGCCTTCGACCTCGCCAGCCTGCTGGCATCGGGCTAGGGCTCGCAACAACAGCGGCATATCCGATGGCCGTGCATGGCCCCACTCAGCCGCTGAACCTAGCATGTCAACCCAAAGTTGAAATGCTCACTTGCTCTACTGGCTCCTCATGTTGGCGCTGTTGCTGCCCATGGCGCTGCTGAGGCGCTGAGCGCCCGCCTGCTCGGTGGGCCGTCACCTAGACCGGCACCAGCCGGCCAAGAACTCCGCATGCGGTTCGGGAAAACACTGATGAAATATAACTATTATTCAATTAAGCTGCACAACCATCTGCCCTCCAAGTCGGACGGCAGCCGCAAAACCCCATAAAGCCGAACCAGGAGCAAGCCATGACCCATCGCCCACCCCAGCTGAATCGTCGTCACGTTCTCGCCCTAGGCGCAGGGCTGACTCTCAGCGCAGCCACGATGCCCGCCTGGGCCCAGTCGAGCTGGCCCAGCCGCTCGATACGCTTAATGGTCAACTTCCCCGCTGGCGGCAGCTCGGACGCCATCGCGCGCCCGATCGCGGCGGTGCTCGCCGAATCGCTGGGTCAACCGGTGGTGGTGGTCAACCGCGCGGGGGCATCGGGCAACCTCGGCGCTTCCGAGGCCGCGCGCTCTGCGGCAGATGGCTACACGATGCTGTTCAGCCCGGGCAGCACCATGATCTCCAACCCCTTCCTCTTTAGCCAGATGCCGTTCGATGCCGAGCGCGACGTGATTCCGCTGGCCTCGGTCGCGCGGCTGTCCCTGTTCCTGATGGTGCATCCTTCGGTACCCGCCAACAACGTTCAAGAGCTGGTGGCTCACATCCGTGCCAACCCCACTCGTCTCAACTACGGCTCCAACGGCCAAGGCAGCTCACCCCACCTAGCGGCCGAAATGATGCTGCGTCAGGCAGGGCTCCAGGCATCGCACGTGCCTTATCGCGGTGCAGCGCCCGCCTTGGCCGCCTTGCTGAGTGGCGAGATTCAGTTCATGTTCGACTCCGGCCCTGGCCTGCCCCATGCCGCCGCGGGCCGTTTGCGGCTTTTGGGCGTGGGCAGCCCGATGCGAGCAGCACAGTTTCCCAACGTCCCCACCCTGGCGGAATCCGGCTTCCCCGGTTTTGACGTGGATACGCTGTTTGGCATTTACATGCCCAGCGGCACACCCGCCCCCTTGCTCGACCGGCTGCACCAAGAAGTCAACCGCACGCTGACAAACACACGGGTGCAAGAGGCGATACGCGCCATGGGCGCTGAACCCATGGCCTTGAGCCGTCAGGCGTTTGCCGAACGCATGACGAGCGACCGCAACCGCTTTGGGCAATTCATCCGGCAAGCGGGCATTACGGCCGAGTAAAAGCAGCCCCTTTCTGTCATCACTCACATGTACCCGCTCAACACCTGGTATGTGGCTGCACGCAGCCACGAGATAGGCAGCACGCGCCCACTGGGTCGTCGCATCTGCAACAAGCCGATGGCTTTTTTCCGCCAGGCCAGCGGGCAGGTCGCGGCCGTGGAAGATTTTTGCCCCCATCGGGGTGCGCCGCTGTCACTGGGCTTTGTGCAAGGCGATACCTTGGTGTGCGGCTACCACGGCTTGGCCATGGGGGGTGATGGCAAGACGGCCTCGATGCCGTGTCAGCGCGTGCGGGGTTTTCCGGCCATCGCCAGTTACCCGGTGCACGAGGCGCATGGCTTCGTGTGGGTGTGGCCGGGCCACCCCAGCCAGGCCGATGTGGCGCTGATTCCCCAGTTCGAGTGGCTGGGCAACCCGGCTTTCGGTTATGGCGGCGGGCTGTACCACATCGGCTGCGACTACCGGTTGATGATTGACAACCTGATGGACCTGACGCACGAAACCTACGTGCACAGCAACAGCATCGGGCAGAAAGAAATAGACGAAGCGCCCTGTCAAACCCGTGTCACAGGCGACCACGTCATCACTGAGCGCTACATGGAGGGGATCGAGGCCCCGCCCTTTTGGCAAATGGCTTTGCGCCTGAACGGGCTGCCCGACGATCAGCCGGTTGACCGCTGGCAAATCTGCCATTTCACGCCGCCCAGCCACGTGATGATCGAAGTGGGCGTGGCGCTGGCTGGCAACGGGGGCTATCACGCGCCCGATGCGGTCAAGGCAGCCAGCTGGGTGGTGGACTTCATCACACCCGAAACCGCGACCTCGATGCATTACTTTTGGGGCATGGCGCGCCGGTTCAAACCGACCGACCCAGAGCTGACCGAAAAAATCCGCGAAGGCCAAGGCAAGATCTTCGCTGAAGACCTAGAAATGCTGGAGCGTCAGCAAAAGAACCTGAGCGCACACCCCGAGCGCAAGCTGCTGATGCTCAACATCGACGCCGGGGGCGTGCAGTCGCGCAAGGTCATCGACCGCTGGCTGGCCGCCGAACAAGGCGTCATGGCATGACGAAGCCGGATTTGATCGCCGTGCGCGTGGCTGCGCGGCGCATCGAGGCCCTAGACATCGTCAGCCTGGACCTGGTGCCAGAGGACGGCTCGGCGCTGCCCGCTTTCGCTGCTGGTGCCCACATCGACGTGCATCTGCCGGGGGGGCTGGTGCGGCCCTACTCGCTTTGCAACCCGCCGGGCGGAGAAAGCTGCTACCGGATTGCCGTGCTGCGCGATCCGGCCAGCCGCGGCGGCTCCCAAGCCGTGCACGCGCACCTTCTGGTGGGAACCGCCCTGGCCATCAGCCCGCCGCGCAACCATTTTCCGCTCGACGCCCAAGCGCCTTTTCATCTGTTGCTGGCGGGCGGTATCGGCATCACGCCGCTATGGACCATGGCGCAAGCGCTTTCCCAAACCGGGCAGCCCTTTGAGCTGCACTTTTGCACCCGTTCGCGGGCACGCACGCCATTCCTCGACACCTTGGCCAGCTCCCCCTTTGCAGCCCAGGTGCAGCACCATTACGATGACGGCGAGCCGATGCAGAAGTTGGACATCGCCGCCACCATCCGCCAGGCACCCGCTGGCACGCATCTGTATGTGTGCGGCCCGCAAGGGTTCATCGATGCCGTGCTGCAAGCGGCTCGGGATGCGGGTTGGCCCGAAAATCGCCTACACCGCGAATACTTTGGCGCCGCCCCGGCGGCCAGCGCCAACCAAGGGGCTTTTGAACTCCAGTTGGCCAGCTCTGGCCGCGTAATCCCCGTTCAAGCGCACCAGAGCGCGTTGGCCGCGCTGCTCGCCTCTGGGCTGGACATCCCCATGTCATGCGAACAGGGGGTCTGTGGCACCTGCCTGACGGGTGTGCGCGCCGGCACGCCGGATCATCGCGACCAGTACCTCACCGACGAGGAACGCGCGGCCAACGATCGGTTTTTGCCCTGCTGCTCGCGCGCCCTCAGCCCTCGCCTGGTTTTGGAGCTCTGAGAGGCTGGGAGAATGGGAGGCCGTTGGGGGGCCTTCAGCGCCCTAGGTGAGCGCCGAGCCCGCCCCACCGTTCACTGAAGATGCCGGGGTCCATGGTCTTCAAATCCTTGATGATGGGCCGGAAAGCCATGTGCGCCAGCACATCCCGCTCCAGATCGACACTCGGCGCAATTTCTGTCAGCTCCAGACCGCCTTCGCGCAAGCGAAAGACGGCGCGCTCGGTGATGAAAACCACGTCTTGCTGCCGCAAGGCGGCATCGTGGCCGTTAAAGGTGATTTGCTCGACTTGGTCAATGAACTTGCGGGCTTTGCCCTCTTGCACGATGGTGAGCCTACCCTCCCCCACCTTGACCGCCAGCCCTGCGGCGGTGAAACTGCCGCAGAACACCAGCTTTTTGGTTGCGCGGGTGATGTTGATGAAGCCGCCGCAGCCCACAGGTCGGCCGTTGAATTTGCTCACGTTGACGTTGCCGTGGGCGTCTGTCTGGGCCAAACCCAAAAAGCTCGCCGCCAGCCCGCCGCCGTCGTAAAAATCAAACTGGGCGCTTTGCTCGATGATCGATTCGGCGTTGTAAGCCAGACCGAAATCGCCCAGCTGCGCGGGAATGCCCCCATTGACACCCGATTCGATCGAGAGCATGAGCAGGTCCGAAACCCCCTCTTCGGCCGCCACGGTCGGAATGCCGGCCGGAATGCCGATCCCGAGGTTCGTGACGGCCCCGGGGGTGAGCTCCATGGCCGCACGGCGCGCGATCACCTTGCGCTCGTCCAGCGGCATGGGCTGCAAATGGTCCACCGGCACCTGCACATCGCCGCACAAGGCGGGATTGAACTGCGTGGCAATGCTCTGCATGTGGTTTTCGGGTTGGCCGATGACCACGTAATCGACCAGCATGCCCGGCACCTTCACCGACTTCGGGTGCAAGCTGCCGGCCTGCACCACGGCCTCGACCTGACAGATCACGATGCCCCCGCAGCGCTTGGCCGCTTGGGCGATCGACAACTGTTCCAGCAGCATGCCTTCTTTGTCCAGCGTGATGTTGCCCCGCTCATCGGCCAAGGTGCCGCGAATGATGGCGACGTCGATTTTGGGTGGCGCGTAATACAGCCACTCCTGCCCCTCAAACTGAACCCGTTTGACCAGGTCTTGCGTCGAACGGCGGTTCATCTTGCCGCCCTCCAGCCGGGGATCGACAAATGTACCCAGACCCACTTGGGTCAGCAAGCCCGGCGAACGGTTGGCAATCTGCCGCGTGAGGTGCGATAAAGAGCCTTGGGGGAAGTTGTAGGCCTCGACTTCGCCATCGAAAACCATCTTCATCATTTCCTTGCCGGTCTGACCGAAATGACCGGCCACCACCCGCTTGATCATGCCTAGGTGGGCAAAGTGCTTCATGCCGGCCGCGCCAGAATTGCCGATCGCCCCACAGGCCCAGGTGCTGAGCTGGCGCGGATGGCCGGTCTGCAAAAAGGTGCGCTCGAGGCCGTGCAACACCTCTTCGGCCAACCCGGTCACCGCCAAACCGCCCAAGAAAATGGTGGCTTCGTCGGGAATCAGGGCGCCCGCTTCGTCGGCGGTGATGATTTTCATGCGTGTCTCCGAAACATAGTGAACGTTGCAATCAGACTTCCACAAGCAGGGCCATCCCTTGGCCGCCGCCCACACAGGCAGAGGCCACCCCATAGCGCAAACCACGGCGCCTGAGCTCGCGCGCCAGAGTAATCGTCAGGCGCAACCCGGTTGCCGCCAGTGGATGGCCCAGGGCAATGGCGCCCCCGTTGACATTGAGCTGGTTGCGATCCAGCCCCAGCTCGCGCTCCACCGCAACGGTCTGTGCGCCTTGGGCCTCGTTGATCTCGAACAAGTCGATGTCGTTTAGGGACAGCCCGCAGCGCTCGAGCAAGGCCCGAATGGCCGGTGCCGGGCCTATGCCCATGATTTCGGGCGCCACCCCCACGGCGGCGGCACCCACCAGCCGCGCCAGCGGCTTGAGGGCATGGCGCTGCACGTAAGCGTCGCTGGCCACCAGCGCCCCCGCGGCCCCATCGACCAAGGCCGAGCTGTTGCCTGCCGTCTGCACACCGCCTTCATAAACGGGGCGCAGCTGGGCCAGCGCGTCCACAGGTGACGGCCGCGGGTGGGTGTCTTGCGCCACCTGCGCCCCCTTGCGCGGCAAACGGATGCCGCGCGGGTGGTAACCAGCCAGTGCAAAGGTCTCGGACTGCACCGGCACGATCTCGCCAGCCAAAAAGCCATCGGCCTGGGCTTTGAGCGCAAGCTCGAACGAGCGGCAGGCGTAGCGGTCAACGTCGTCCCGACTGATGCCGTATAGGCGGGCCAGGTTTTCGGCGGTTTCGATCATCGTCACCGGCACCGCGGTGTCGATCAGCGCTTCCATCAAAAAATCCTTGAAACCCACCGGCGCTCCCAGCTTGAAACCCGTGCGGTGGTTGTAAGCGGCAATCGGGTTGCGCGTCATCGACTCGGCGCCCACCACCAGCGCCAGGTCGGCATAACCCAAGGCGATCTGATCGGCGGCTTGGCGCAAAAGCTCAAAGCCGGTGCCACAGATGCGCTGCACCAGAATGGCTGGCGTCGACAGCGGCACCCCGGCGTAGAGGCCGATGTGGCGTGGCAGCATGTAGGCATCGAAATCGGCCTGCGCCATCGATCCGGTGATGACAGAGTCCACATCGCTGGCCGCCACACCGGCGCGCTCGATCACGGCGCGTGCCACCTTGATGCCCATGTCGGTCGGCGAGATGTCGCCAAAGGCTCCGCAATAGTCCACCATGGGCGTGCGCACCCCGTCGAGCAGCCAAGCGTGGGCAAAACGATGGGCAAAGGTTTTCATCGAATGGGTCTCCAGTGGTTGGCGTCAATGGGCCCATGGGATAACCCTTGAGCCCGTTGTGATTGGCGGTTTTTATTTATATACTATAACCAGATTTCATCGCTCAAGCAAGGAAACCCCATGTCAATCACCGCCCTTTCTGCCGATCTCTCTCTGGAACTGCGGGGCGCCGTGGCCATCGTGCGGCTCACCCGAGCGGCCAAGCGCAACGCCATCAACGATGGGCTGGTGATGGGCTTGCGCCAGGCTTTCGAGGGCTTTGGCCCCGACATCAAAGCGGCCGTGATCGCGGGAGACGGCAGCCATTTCAGCGCGGGGCTGGACCTGAGCGAACTGAGCGAGCGCAACGCGGTCGAGGGCATGCACCACTCCCGGATGTGGCACAAGGCGCTGGATGCGGTGCAGTTTGGCCGCGTGCCGGTGGTGGCGGCCTTGCACGGTGCCGTTGTGGGCGGTGGGCTCGAACTGGCCTGCGCGGCCCACATCCGCGTGGCCGATGAATCGGCCTTCTACGCACTGCCCGAGGGCTCGCGGGGTATTTTTGTCGGTGGTGGCGGATCGGTGCGCGTGCCGCGACTGGTCGGCGTGGCGCGCATGACCGACATGATGCTGACCGGCCGCGTCTACAACGCCCAAGAAGGCGAGCGGGCTGGCTTTGCCCAGTATCTGGTGCCCGCCGGCCAAGCCTTGGACAAGGCGCTGGAGCTGGCAGAAAAGATTGCCTTAAACACGCCGGCCACCAACTATGCCCTGACCCACGTGCTGCCACGGATTGCCGAGCAAAGCGCCGACCACGGCCTGATGACCGAGGCCCTGATGGCGGCCATCGCCCAATCTGCACCCGAAGCCAAAGAGCGGGTCAGGGCTTTCCTCGAAGGACGCGCCAGCAAAGTGCAAAAATCATGAGCACACCCACCAGCAAGCCGCGTTACCGTGCGGTGGCCTTCGGCGTGAGCCAAGTGCGGGTGCGGAACGGCGCCCAAGGCGTGCGCTATCTGCGCAGCGAGGCCGAGTTGCAGCCCTACGCCCGCACCATGGGCGAGCGACTCCTGCACTGGGCGCAGACGGCACCCGATCGCACCCTGTTTCCCCGCCGCGAGCGCCTGCCCGACGGGGCGTTGGGCGACTGGCAGCACCTGACTTTTGCGCAAGCGCTGGCGGGTGCGCGCCGCATCGGGCAAGCGCTGCTGCAACACAAGCTGAGCGCGCAGCGCCCGGTCGTCATTCTGAGCGAAAACGATCTGGAGCATGCACTGCTTGCCTTGGCGTGCCTGTACGTCGGGGTCCCCTATTGCTCGACTTCGCCGGCCTATTCCACCCTCAGCACCGACTTCGGCAAACTCAAGCACGTGCTGGCCACGCTCACGCCCGGCCTGGTGTTTGCCAGCGACGGAGACCGATATGCCGACGCCCTGCGGGCCACCGTGCCGGCCGATTGCCCGATCGTGCTGACGCATCCGGGGCGCTTTCAGCGCACAGACGGCCAGTGGATGCGCTTCGATCGGCTCATGGCGACCGAGCCCACGGCTGCTGTGGATGCAGCCTACGCCAAGGTCGGACCAGACACGATCGCCAAATTCCTCTTCACCTCGGGCTCGACCAAGCTGCCCAAGGCCGTCATCAACACCCAGCGCATGTGGTGCGCCAACCAGCAACAGATGCGTCAGTTTCTGACGCCGCTGGCCATGGAGCCGCTGGTGCTGGTTGACTGGCTGCCCTGGAACCACACCTTTGGCGGCAACCACAACTTCGGCATGGTGCTGTACAACGGCGGCACGCTCTACATCGACGAGGGCAAGCCCGTGCCGGCGCTGATGGGCGAGACGCTGCGCAACCTGCGCGAGATAGCCCCTACGGTGTACTTCAACGTCCCCACCGGCTTTGAAGTGATCGCCGAGGTCATGCAAACCGATGCCGTGCTGCGCCAGAACCTGCTCAGCCAAGTGCGCATGTTCTTTTACGCGGCTGCGGCGCTCTCGCAGCCCATCTGGGATGCCCTGCACGCGGTGCAGGAACGGGAGATCGGGGAGCGCATCGTCATGGGAACGGGCTTGGGCATGACGGAGTCTGGTCCGTTTGCCTTGTCGGTCAACAGCAGCGACGTGCAAGCCGGCGATCTGGGGGTGCCCGGCCCAGGGCTCGAAATCAAGCTGATCGAGACCGACGGCAAGACCGAAATCCGCTACAAAGGCCCGAACATCACCCCCGGCTATTGGCGCAGCCCCGAAGCCACCGCACAGGCTTTTGACGACGAAGGATTTTTTTGCAGCGGCGACGCCGTGGCTTGGATCGACCCGGCAAACGTGCACAAAGGCTTGCGTTTCGATGGCCGCATCGCCGAAGACTTCAAGCTCAGCACCGGCACCTTTGTCAGCGTCGGCCCGATGCGTGCCAAGGTAATTGCCGCCGGATCGCCTTATGTGCAAGATGTCGTGCTCACTGGCCTGAACCGTGGCGAAGTGGGCGCCTTGATCTTCCCGAGCCCGCACGTCAGGGCGTTGAGCGCTTTGCCACCCCACGCGCCTTGGCCAGACGTGCTGAACCACCCCGCAGTGCACAGCCATTTCCAGCAACTGATCGATCAACTGGCCCAGTCTGCCACGGGCAGCGCTACCCGCATCGCCCGCGCCCTGTTGCTGGCTGAGCCGCCATCCATCGACCGGGGTGAAATCACCGACAAGGGCTCGATCAACCAACGCATGGTGCTCAAACAGCGCGAGGCGCTGGTGGAGGCTTTGCATGCCGACGCAGCCCCAAACATCATCAAACCCAAAGCACCCAAGTGAGCGCTGCCTCGGGGTAACATCCGGCCTATGTCCACTGTGCTTGAAGCGTCCACCGAAGCCACCTGCCCTTCCCCGGTGGAGGTACCCGCCGCCATCGACAACGCCTTTCTCGAAAGCCTGATCGGCTACAACGCCCGTCGGGCGGCCTTGGCCGTAATCGGGGTGTTTCTGGAGCGCATGGCGCCTTACGGCTTGCGGGTGGTCGATTTTTCGGTCTTGACGCTGATCGCCCACAACCCCGGCATCACGTCCCGACAGCTCAGTTCCGTGTTGGCCATTCTGCCGCCCAACTTGGTGGGCATGATCCGCCAGATGCAAGCGCGCGGGCTGATTGAAAAACGGCCCCACCCCAATGACCGGCGCGCCCAAGGGCTGTATGCCACCGCAGCGGGTGCGCAACTGCAAGCGCAAGCCCAACAAGTGGTGTCAACGCTGGAATCCGAAGCCGTCACCCAATTGACGCCAGAGGAACGCCACACCCTGATCAGGCTGCTGCGCAAGGTTTATCAGCGCGATGACCCAGGCGAGCCCGTACAGCCGCTGCCGCGCGCCGACTAAAAAATCCAACCGCCCCGGGCTTGTCTGGGCCCAAGCCCGTTGCAGCAAGTTTATAGGCCCTAGCCCTGCAACTGCTGCTCCAACTGGTGCAGCACGCGGTAGCACGGCAGCACCTGGGCCACGCTGGCTTTGGGTTCGCGGCCTTCGCGGATGGCGGCGAAGAACTCGCGGTCTTGCAGCTCGATGCCGTTCATCGACACATCGACTTGGCTGACGTCGATCTTCTCTTCCTTGCCGTTGTACAGGTCGTCGTAGCGCGCCAGGTAGGTGGCGCTGTCGCCGATGTAGCGAAAGAAGGTGCCCAGCGGGCCGTCGTTGTTGAAGCTCAACGACAGGGTGCAGAGGGCGCCGTTGGCGGCCAGAAGCTGGATCGACATGTCCATCGCGATGCCCAGCTGGGGGTGGATCGGGCCTTGCAGGGCGTTGGCTTTGACGATGGGGGCGCCGCACTGCCAAGCAAACAAATCCACCGTGTGGGCGGCGTGGTGCCAGAGCAGGTGGTCGGTCCAGCTGCGCGGCTGGCCGAGCGCATTCATGTTGCTGCGCCGGAAAAAATAGGTCTGCACATCCATCTGCTGGAGGTTGAACTGCCCGGCCTCGATTTTCTGGTGCACGTACTGGTGGCTGGGGTTGAAACGGCGTGTGTGGCCGCACATCGCCACCAAGCCGGTCTGCTGCTGCAAGGCCAGCACCGCCTCTGCGCCCTTGAGGCTGTCGGCCAGCGGGATTTCGACCTGCACGTGCTTGCCCGCCCGCAGGCAGGCCAGCGCTTGCTCGGCGTGCATCTGCGTGGGGGTGCACAGGATGACGGCATCCACTTCCTTGAGCTTGAGCGCATCGGCCAGCTCGGTGCCCACGTGCGCGATGCCGTACTGAGCGGCCACTTGCCGGGTTTTTTCCAGGTCGCGGCTGATGAGCGAAACGACTTCGACTTGATCGATTTTGGCGATGGCGTCTAGGTGCTTGATGCCGAATGCGCCGGCACCGGCGAGGGCGACTTTGAGGGTCATGGCTGGGGTTTCCTTCAGGCGGGTTCTAGAACCAAGTGGCCAACGGCCGTGTTGCTTGCGGGCACGTGATAAAAGCGGTGGCGCACGCGGGGCGGCGGTCCCACCGAGCGGCCGTCGGTCACGTCGGGCATGGCGCCGCGTGCGATCAGCCACATCACCAGTTCGATGCCTTCGCTGCCGGCCTCGCGCACGTAGTCGATGTGCGGCCTGGCGGCGCAGGCGGCCGGGTCGGCGATCATCTGATCGAGCCAAGCCTGGTCCCACTCGCGGTTGATCAGGCCGGCGCGTGCGCCCTGCAACTGGTGGCTCATGCCCCCGGTGCCCCAGATTTGCACGTTCAGGGGCGCGTCGTAGCTCTCGATCGCTTTGCGGATGGCCTGACCGAGCGCAAAGCAGCGCCGCCCCGAGGGCGCCGGGTACTGCACCACGTTGACGGCGAACGGGATCACCGGGCAGGGCCAGGCGCCTTGGATCGGATCGCGCTCGCCGAACAGCAGCGACAGCGGCACCGTCAGGCCGTGATCCACTTCCATCTTGTTGACGAGGGTGAGGTCGAAGTCCTGCTGTATGACCGACTGCGCGATGTGCGCCGCCAGCTCCGGGTGCCCCTTGACCACCGGCACCGGGCGCGGCCCCCAGCCTTCGTCGGCGGGCTGGAATTGGGCCGCGGTGCCGATGGCGAAGGTGGGGATGAGGTCGAGGCTGAAGGCGGTGGCGTGGTCGTTATAGACCAGAAAGATGACGTCGGGCGGGTTCTCTCGTATCCACTGCTTGGATTGCTCGTAGCCCGCGAAAACCGGCTTCCAGTAGTCTTCTTGGGTTTTGTGCTGGTCGATGGCCACGCCGATGGCGGGCACGTGCGAGGTATAGACCGAGGCGGTGATGCGGGCCATGGTTCAGCTGCCTTTCTGCTGGGTTTGGTGGGCGACCCCTTGCGGTTGGCGATGGGGCTGTGCGTCGCCGTCTTCGCCCAAGTAGCGGTTGCCTTGGATCGAGCGGCCACCCTTGACCATCATGTCGCGGTATTCCTGCTCGCTCATGCCGGTCATGGAGCCGGCCATTTGCTGGAAGCTTTTGCCGTCGGTGGCGCCGATTTTGGCCAAAAAATAGATGTTGCCGCCGGTGCGCATGCACCAGTTGAGGTCGCGCGCCAGCACGGCCTGTTTTTGCTCCTCGGTCATGGGCCATTCGTCGAGGTAGGCGCGCTCGTCGGCCTTGAAGCGCTCGCGGTTCTCGGCCTTCATCAGGCTCATGCAGAACTGGTTGAGCCAGTAGCCCTTGCGGCTTTGCTCGGCATCAAAGATGATGGTGCCGGGCACGTTTTGATAGGGTTTGTCCAGAGCCATGGGTACACCTCAAGGAAAAATGAAGCGCCGCCGGGCCGCCCCAAGGCGATTCGCACCCCCTCGGGGGGCAGCGCAGGCGCGCAGCGACAAGCGTGGGGGCATCATTGATCTGCCCAGTAGAGGCGCATCGGGTTGTCCACCAGCAGCTTGCGCTGCAATTCGGGCGTGGGCGCGATGTGCGGGATGAAATCGACCAGCAGGCCGTCGTCGGGCATGTGGTCTTTGAGGTTCGGGTGCGGCCAGTCGGTGCCCCAGAGCACGCGGTCGGGGAATTCCTCCACCACCTTGCGCGCAAAGGGCACCACGTCGCGGTAGGCATGCTGTTCACCGTCGAGCGCATTCGGACCCTTCAAGGAGAGTCGCTCGGGGCAGCTCACTTTGCACCACACGTTGCGGTGCTCGCGCATCAACCGGAGGAACAGCCCAAACTGCGGCCCGTCCACGGGCAGGCGCACATCGGGGCGGCCCATGTGATCCACCACCACGGTGGTGGGCAGGCTGGTGAAAAAATCCCACAGCTCGGGCAGATCGACCGCCTCGAAGTAGATGACCACGTGCCAGCCCAGCTTAGCGATGCGACCGGCGATCTCAAGCAGCTCGTCCTTGGGCGTGAAATCCACCAAGCGCTTGACGAAGTTGAAGCGCACCCCGCGCACGCCAGCCTCATGCAGGGCTTGCAGTTCCTCGTCGGTGACGCTGCGCCGCACCGTGGCCACCCCGCGCGCCTTGCCGCTGCTGGCCAAGCAGGCATCCACCAAGGCGCGGTTGTCGGCGCCGTGGCAGGTGGCTTGCACGATCACGTTGCGCGCAAAGCCCAAGTGGTCGCGCAGGGCAAACAGTTGCTCTTTGCTGGCGTCGGAGGGGGTGTATTTGCGCTCGGGCGCATAGGGAAAGCGCGCGCCGGGGCCGAAGACATGGCAGTGGGCGTCCACGCTGCCGGGCGGCAACTGGAACCGTGGCTTGCTGGGGCCGGTGAACCAGTCGAGCCAGCCGGGGGTTTTGGTGTAGTCACCCGAGGTGGGTTTGCTCATGGGTGCTGCTCCAGGGGCGGCTCAATCCACATACCGCAACCCGGCCGCCGCCAATGGCTCGCGCATTTTGTACATGTCCAGCCCCAGCACCCCAGCCGCCAGCTGGTCGCGCTTGGCGCCTTCGTTGGCTTCGCGCTTCTGTGCCTCGGCCAGCGTTTTCGCCGCCAGGGTCTTGGGCACGCAGACCACGCCGTCGTCGTCGGCCACGATCACATCGCCCGGCGTCACGTAGGCGCCGGCGCACACGATGGGGATGTTCACCGAACCCGGCGTGGCCTTGATGGTGCCCTTGGACGACACGTAGCGGCTCCACACCGGGAACCGCATCTCGCGCAGGGTCTTGGTGTCGCGCACCCCGGCTTCGATGATCAGGCCGCGCGCGCCGCGCGCCATGAAGCTGCTGGCCAGCAGGTCGCCGAAGTAGCCGTCGCTGCAATCGGCGGTGACGGTGGCCACCACGATGTCGCCGGGCTGCAACTGCTCGGCGGCCACGTGCATCATCCAGTTGTCGCCGGGTTGCAGCAGCACGGTCACCGCCGTGCCGGACACATGCACGTCTTGCTGGATGGGGCGCATGTAGGGCTTCATCAGGCCCACGCGGCCCATGGCCTCGTGCACGGTGGCCGAACCCAGGGCGGCCAGTTGGTCGGCCACGGCCCGGTCGGCGCGGGTGATGTGGCGGTAAACGACGCCAAGTTCGTACATCTCAGAGTCCTTTCTGCTTGAGAGCCGCGTCTAGGCGCGTGAACACCCGGCGCGCGTTGCCCTCGAAGACCTTGAAGCGCTGCTCCTCGGTGAGGTTGGGCGTGGCCGTCACGTAGCGCTTGGTGTCGTCGTAGTGGTGGCCGGTTTCGGGGTCGATGCCGCGCACGGCGCCGATCATCTCGCTGGCAAACAGGATGTTGTCCACGGGAATCACCTTGGTCAGCAAATCGATGCCCGGCTGGTGATAGACGCAGGTGTCAAAAAACACGTTGCCCAGCAGGTGCTGTTGCAGCAGCGGTTTTTTCAGCTCCTGCGCCAAGCCCCGGTAGCGGCCCCAGTGGTAGGGCGCGGCCCCGCCGCCGTGCGGGATGAGGAACTTGAGGGTGGGGAAGTCGGCAAACAGATCGCCTTGGAGCAGCTGCATGAAGGCGGTGGTGTCGGCGTTGATGTAGTGCGCGCCGGTGGTGTGGAAGCAAGCGTTGCAACTGGTGCTGACGTGGATCATGGCCGGCAGCTCGTACTCGACCATTTTTTCGTAGATCGGGTACCAGTGGCGGTCGGTCAGGGGCGGGCTGTTCCAGTGCCCGCCGGAGGGGTCGGGGTTGAGGTTGATGCCCACGCAGCCGTAGTCGCGCACGCAGCGCTCGAGCTCGGGGATGCAGGTGGCCGGATCGACGCCAGGCGACTGCGGCAGCATGGCCACCGGCACGAAGTGCTGGGGGTACAACTGGCTCACGCGTGCGCACAGTTCGTTGCAGATCGCGGCCCAGTCGGAAGAGGTGCGCAGATCGCCCACGTGGTGCGCCATGAAGCTGGCGCGCGGGCTAAAGAGGGTCAGGTCGCTGCCGCGCTCGCGCATCTTGGCCAACTGGTTGAGCTCGATGGTCTCGCGGATTTCGTCGTCGCTGATCTTCAGCGCCTTGGGGTCGGCGACGATGGACGGGTCTTTGAGGGCAGCCATCTGCAGATCGCGCCAAGCCCCGAGCGCCGGCGGCGCGGTGGTGTAGTGGCCGTGGACGTCGATGATCAGGGGCGGTCGCGTTGGATTGGGGGGCATGGTCGGCGGGTGGTTTTTGGGGGTGTGGGGGATGGGTGGGCTTGGCTCAAGCTGGGCTCAAAGCGGCATCATGCCGTGGCGGCGCTTGCAGTCGGCGCTGGCCGGTGAGGCCAGAAACTGCAAACAGGCGCGCACGGCATCGGGCTGCGCGCTGGTCGCGCACACCCCAGCGGAAAAAACGGTTTCGATCGCGCAACCCGGCGGCAGGGTGCCCAGCAGGGCGATGCCCGGCAGCGGCAGCAACTCGCTAAGCTGCTGGAAACCGAGCTCCACCGCGCCGCTGGCCACCAGGCTGCCCACGGGCACCCCGGGTGGCGGCGTCACGAGGCGCGGGCGCAGCGCCTCCAGCAGGCCCCAGCGCTCGAACAGCTGCAGCAGCGCCGTGCCGCTGGGCCCGGTGGAAACCCCGAGGCTGCGCGCCGCCTGCACCGCCTGACGCAGCGCCGCTTCGCTGCCCACGTCGGGCTGCGGCGCACCGGCACGCACCGCCAGCGCCACCGGGCTGCGCACCCAGTCGATCCGGCTGTCGGGGCGCACGTGGCCGCTGGCAATCAGGCGCTCGATGGCATCGGCAGCCAGCAGCACGGCGTCGAAGGCTTCGCCTGCTTGCACCCGGCGCGCCGCATCGACACCCCCGACCGACTCGAGTTGCAACTCCAGCCCCGATTGGGCCTGATAGTCGCGCGCCAAATCGGCCAGCAGCAGCCGCGTGGCCATCGAAGAAATCGCGCGAATGGTTTGCGCCATGGGCAGAGGGTTTGCGGAGGGAGGTTTGAAGGCAGAATGTGTCTCGAAGTCGATTATGTTGCGTATGGGCGGTGCCGACAAGCGGGCGTGCGGCGCTAGCTGGTATAAAAAAATGGCATTTCAGGCTGAAGGCTATCTAAAATCTGCCCATGGACTTGAAACAACTCGGCTACTTCGTCCGCGTCGCGGAATTGGGCAGCTTCACCAAGGCCGCTGCGGCGCTGCAAGTGGCGCAACCGGCTTTGAGCCGGCAGGTGCGGCTGCTCGAAGTGGAGCTGCACCAAAGCCTGCTGCTGCGCAACGGCCGCGGCGCGGTGCCCACCGAAGCCGGGCAACTGCTGCTCGAGCACGGGCGCGGCATCCTGCACCAGGTGGAGCGGGCGCGCGAAGAGCTCGGGCGGGTGCGCGGCACCTTGGCCGGGCGGGTCGCCATCGGGTTGCCGCCTTCGCTGGCGCGGCTGGTTGCGGTGCCGCTCACGCGCCGCTTTCGCCAGCAACTGCCGCAAGCCCGGCTCTCGATCACCGAGGGGCTGTCGGTGAGCATGCAAGACGCGCTGCTCAATGGCCGGCTGGATCTGGCGCTGCTCTACAACGCGCAGCCGTTGCCCGAGCTTGAGTTGCAGCCCCTGTTCGACGAAGAGCTGCTGCTGGTGCAAGCCCACCCCGAGACTGGGCCCCAAGCGCCATCTGGCGCCAGTTCACCGAACCTTGCCCCGCACCCTGAACCGCTGCCCTTGGCCGAACTGGCCCAGTTGCCGCTGCTCATCCCCACCCGCCCCAACGCACTGCGCATGCACGTGGAAGTGGAACTGGCCAAGCTCGGCCTGCGCCCGCGCATCGCGCTCGAAATCGACGGCGTTGCCGCCGTTCTCGATCTGGTTGCCGACGGCTTGGGCTGCGCCGTGCTGCCGCGCCATGCGGTGGCGGCATCGGGCCGGCCTGCGGCCTTTGCCATGCGTGCGATCGGCCCGCCGGCGCTGCGAATACCGGTCGCGCTGGCCTGCAGCGCCCAGCGCCCCAGCACCCTCACCCAGCGCGCCGCGCGCGAGCTGATCCTTCAAGTCTGCGCGCAGCGCCTCGGCCCGCTCAAGGCACTGGCCCCGCAGTCGGTGCCGGGTTGAATCGACCGCAGGCGTGGTGCTGTCACCTAGGGGCAGGTTGCAAACAGTTTGCTCCACTCGCCCAAACCGCGCTTATTTGCGCTTAATCAAACCAAGCTGCGCTCGGCGTGCCCGATAATGCAAGGGGATTCAATCGGAGGAAGCGCACCATGATAAGCCCCCGCACCCAGATCAGCCTATTTGATTTTTTGGATCAGACGCACCGCCAGTTGCAGCGCCATTTGCTTTTGTTGCACGCCACGGTCGAGGCCTGCCAGACGCAGTCGCTCGACGCCGCCGGGCGCAAGCAGGCGCGCTTGGTGCTGGATTTTTTCAATGGCGAAGCGCGCCAGCACCATCTGGATGAAGAAGCCCACGTGTTCCCGGTGCTGCTGGCCAGCCGCAACGAAGAACTGGCCGCTACCGCGCGCCGCTTGGTGCAAGACCACGGCTGGCTCGAAGAAAACTGGCTGCACATCGAACCCGCCATCGCCGCCTTGAGCGCCGGCAACCAGTGGTTTGACCACGCCGAACTGCAGCATGCGCTGGAGGTGTTCGAAGCGCTGTACGTCGATCACCTGCTGCTCGAAGAATCGCTGGCCTACCCGGAAGCGCAAAAGCGCCTGCAAGCCTACGACCAAGCGGGCATGGGCCGCGAGATGGCGCAGCGGCGCGCCCAAACGCGCAAAGCCACGGCGTCGGCCTGAGTCTGGCAGCCCACAGATCGGCTTGCTGGCGCGGGCTGCCTAGGGCCGCGTGTTTCCTGCTGCGGCGGCCTCCTTTTTGCGCCCTTGCAGCCCCCCGCTCTTGGCACTCGAGGCCATAGAGTGCTAACATTCGGTCATTGCCAAAGCCGCACGGCTTGACTATCAAAGGAGATGCCCCCATGAGCAGCACCGCCCTTGCCCCGTTTACGCCTTACCAATTCGCGCCCGCAGCCCCCGTGGGCTGGACGGGCACGTCGGCGTTGGTCTTGCCCCCGCTGGGCAACCTAGACGCCTACATCAGCGCCGTCAACCGCCTGCCGCTGCTCACCGCCGAGGAAGAGCACGACTACGCGCAGCGCCTGCAGCAGCACAACGACCTCGAGGCCGCCGGGCGGCTGGTGATGTCGCACCTGCGGCTGGTGGTGTCGGTGTCGCGCCAGTACCTGGGTTACGGCCTGCCACACGCCGACCTGATCCAAGAGGGCAACGTAGGGCTGATGAAGGCCGTCAAGCGCTTTGACCCGCAGCAGGGGGTGCGGCTGGTGAGCTACGCGCTGCACTGGATCAAGGCCGAAATCCACGAATACATCATCAAAAACTGGCGCATGGTGCGCGTGGCCACGACCAAGGCGCAGCGCAAGCTGTTTTTCAACCTGCGCAGCATGAAGCAGGCTTTCAAGGCGCAGGCGAGCGATGCCGACACGCACCGCGAGCAACTGAGCGAGTTCGAGGTGGACGCGATGGCGCGCGAGCTCAAGGTGCGCCGCGCCGACGTGCTCGAGATGCAGACCCGGCTCGCTGGCGGCGACGTGGTGCTCGACCCCAGCCCGGGCGACGACGGCGAAGAGGCTTACGGCCCGATCGCCTACTTGGCCGACAACGGCCACGAACCGAGTGCGGTGCTGGAGGCGCGCGAGCGCGACCACTTGGCCAGCGAGGGCGTGCAGCAGGCGCTGGGGCAGCTCGATGAGCGCGCGCGCCGCATTGTGAGCGAGCGCTGGCTCAAGGTGGCCGACGACGGCAGCGGCGGCATGACGCTGCACCAACTGGCGGCCGAATACGGCGTGAGCGCCGAGCGCATTCGGCAGATCGAGGCTGCGGCGCTGAAAAAAATGCGCTTGGCGCTGGAGGCGGCTTAAGCCGTTGAGGCGCGCTGAGAGGCTGGCAAGGCTAGGCCGCCCTGCCCCTCTGCCCCTCTGCCCCTCCTGATTCAGCCCTCCCGGCGCAGCGCCGGGAACAGAATCACGTCGCGGATGCTGGGGCTGTCGGTGAGCAGCATCAGCAAGCGGTCGATGCCGATGCCGCAACCGCCGGCCGGCGGCATGCCGTACTCGAGCGCGCGCACGAAGTCGGCGTCGTAGTACATGGCCTCGTCGTCGCCGCCGTCTTTGTGGCCCGCTTGGGCGGCAAAGCGCGCGGCTTGGTCTTCGGCGTCGTTGAGCTCGCTAAAGCCGTTGGCCACTTCGCGCCCGCTGATGTAGAGCTCGAAGCGCTCGGTAATGCTCGGGTCAGTATCGGAAGCGCGCGCCAGCGGCGAGATTTCGGTCGGGTGGTTGCAGATGAAGGTGGGCTGCCACAGCTGCGGCTCGACGGTTTCTTCAAAGTACATGACTTGCAAACCGGCTAGGCTGCGCTCGGCCAGCCGCTGCTTGACTGGGTCCAGGCCATGCTGCTGCAACTGGGTTTGCAGCCAGGCGCGGTCGTCGGCGTGGGCGCCGGCGTGGCTGTACTTGGCGATGGCCTCGCGGATGGTGAGGCGCTCGAACGGCGCGCCCAAATCCACATCGCGCCCTTGGTACTGCAACCGCGTGCCGCCACAGACACGCTGCGCCACGTGGCGGATCATCTGCTCGGTAAACACCATCAGGTCGAGGTGATTCCAGTAGCCCGCGTAGAACTCCATCATGGTGAACTCGGGGTTGTGGCGCACGCTGATGCCTTCGTTGCGGAAGTTGCGGTTGATCTCGAACACGCGCTCGAAACCGCCCACCAGCAGCCGCTTGAGGTAGAGCTCGGGGGCGATGCGCAGGTACATGTCCTGCTCGAGCGCGTTGTGGTGCGTGACGAAAGGCCGCGCATTGGCGCCGCCCGGTATGGGCTGCAGCATGGGCGTTTCGACCTCGAGAAAGTCGTGCGCCAGCATGAACTCGCGCAGGCTGCTCACGGCCAGGCTGCGCGCCAGAAAGCGGCGACGCGCTTGCGGGTCGGTGATCAGATCGACGTAGCGCTGGCGGTACTTGAGCTCTTGGTCGTGTACGCCGTGAAATTTGTCGGGCAGCGGCCGCAGGCTCTTGGTGACCAAGCGCAGCCGCTCGACTTGCAGCGTGAGCTCGCCGGTGCGGGTTTTGAACAGGGTGCCCTCGGCGGCCACGATGTCGCCCAGATCCCAGTGCTTGAAGGCGGCGTGCTGCTCGGCCCCGACGCTGGCGTCGTTGAGGTAGATCTGGATGCGGCCCTCGGTGGGCCCAAAGGAGCCGTCTTGCAGCGTGGCAAAGCTGGCTTTGCCCATCACGCGCTTGAGCATCATGCGCCCGGCCACGCTGGCGCGCACCTGCAGCGGCTCGAGCATCTCTTTGCTCAAGGCCCCGTACTCGGCGTGCAAGGCCTCGGCGCGCTGCTGCGGCTTGATGTCGTTGGGGAACGCCACCGGCCCCCCAGCCGCCTGCGCTTGGCGCAGCGCCTGCAGCTTGGCGCGCCGCTCGGAGATCAGGTGGTTTTCGTCGGCGGGCAGGTGCGTGTCGTCGGCCATGGTGCGCTGTGGGGGTGTGGGTGTAAACCTTTGATTTTAGCGGGGGTGGGTGGTGGCGGCTTATATACTGGGTGCGATGCAGCTTAAGCTGCAGTTGATCGGCCCCCAACATGACCCACCCGCTGCCGCCCGCCGAAACCCTCACCGTCGAGTTCAAGAGCGACCGCAGGCGCCTGCCCGACACCGAACTGGTCGAGGGCATCGTCTGCCTAGCCAATACCGAGGGCGGCGAGCTGTGGCTGGGCCTAGAGGACGACGGCACGCCCACCGGCCTGCATGCCGAACACGCGCTGCTGGCCGGCCTGCCGGGCCTAGTCGCCGCGCGCACCTCGCCCTCACTGCCTGTGCAGGTCGAGGCCATCGAGTTAGGCGGTGTGGCGGTGGCACGCATCAGCGTCCCCAAGGCGCGCACGGTGGTGGCAACGAACGGCGGCGTGTACCTGCGCCGGCGCCTCAGGTACGACGGTACGCCGGAGTGCGTGCCCATGCTGCCCCACGAGCGTGAAAGCCGGCTGGCGCATCTGGGCCTTGTGGATGCCTCGGCGCAGCCGGTGGCGGGCGCCACGCTGGCCGACTTCGACCCACTGGAGCGCGAACGTCTGCGCCAAGCCGTGCAGCAATACGGCGGCGACCGCGTGCTGCTAGAGCTCGACGACGAGGCCCTAGACGGCGCGATGGGCTTCACGGTCCGCCAGCCCGATGGCAGCCGTGTGCCAACGCTGTGCGGCCTGTTGGTGATCGGTCGCACCGAGGCCCTGCGCCAGCACGTAGCCACGCACGAACTGGCCTTCCAGGTGCTGGCCGAACAAACGGTGCGCTTCAACGAGTTTCGCAACGTGCCGCTGCTGCACGCCATCGAATGGCTGGAGACCAACTTCCGCCCCTACAACCCTGAAGACGAACTGCAAGTAGGGCTGTTCCGCGTGCCGGTGCCCAAGGTGGACATGGGTGCCTTCCGCGAAGCGGTGGCCAATGCGCTGATCCACCGCGACTACCACCGCCTCGGAGCGGTGCATGTGCGGCTGGAAAACGATGTGCTGGTCGTCAGCAACCCCGGCGGCCTGATCGACGGTGTGACCCTAGCCAACCTGCTCACCACCGAGCCGCGCCCGCGCAACCGCGCACTGGCGGACGCCATGAAGCGCGTCGGCGTGGTCGAGCGTTCCGGCCGCGGCGTGGACAAGATCTACCGCGGACTGCTCAAGTTCGGCCGCCCCGCGCCCGACTACTCGCGCACCGATGCCAGCAGCGTGGTGGTGCGACTGGTCACCGATCCTGCCGACCTCGACTTCGCGCGCCTGGTCGTCGAGCAGGAGCGCCAAAGCCATGCCGCGCTGCCCATCGACAGCCTGATTGCCTTGTCCGCCCTGCGCGAGTTCAAGCGGGTCAGCGCGGACGAGTTGGCAGCGCACATCCAACGCGACGCGGCCAGTGCCAAGCGGACACTCGAAGCCCTGGCCGAGGCCGGGCTGGTGCAGGCCCACGGCAGCACCAAGGGGCGCAGCTACACCTTGTCGGCGGCGGTCTATCAGCGCCAAGGCAACAAGGCCGCATACACCCGCCAGGCAGGGTTTGCACCGATCCAGCACGAACAGATGGTGCTAAACTTTGTGCAGCAACATGGGCAGATCAAGCGTGCAGATGTGATGGATTTGTGCCACCTCAGTGGCGATCAAGCGTGGAAATTGCTCAAGCGCCTCCATGAGCTAGGAAAAATACACCAGCACGGAACCCGCAAGGGGGCGTTTTATACCGCCAAGGGGAGCTGATTTGCGCTTTTATACGCTCTTATACGCCGTTATACGCCAAGCCTCGAAAGCGCAGACTGCTGCACCTTCTGTCGTACAGGGGCACGGGGGGTGCGATATGGACGGAAATGGATGAGCGGCATCCGATTACATCTGGGAGCAGACCGATGTGCAGGCAGCACGAGACCTCAAAAATGCCAGAGCTGAGCCATAGGCTGGCGCTGAGCGCTGGAGTGCCGGCATGAGCGAGCGCCCGATTGCCCTTACCGCGCCGCCAGCGGGCTATGCCGACTGGCTGGCCGAGCTCAAAACCCGCATCCATAGCGCCCAGCAGCGCGCCGCGCTGGCGGTCAACCGCGAACTGGTGCTGCTGTACTGGCAGATAGGCCGCGACATCTTGCAGCGCCAAAGCCGCGAAGGCTGGGGCGCCAAGGTGATCGAGCGGCTGGCGCACGATTTGCGCACCGCCTTCCCGGACATGAAGGGGTTTTCGCCGCGCAATCTCAAGTACATGCGCAGTTTTGCCCAAGCTTGGCCCGAGGCTGAATTTGTGCAAGCGGTGCTTGCACAATTGCCTTGGTACCACCAGCTTGCCCTGCTGGACAAATTGGCCGACAGCGCAGCACGGCGCTGGTATGCCACCAAGGCGATTGAGCACAACTGGTCGCGCAACGTCCTAGTGATGCAGATCGAAACCCGCGCCCACAACCGCGCTGGGCAGGCCATCACCAACTTTGCCGAGCGCCTGCCGGCGCCGCTCTCCGACTTGGCGCGCGAGTCGCTGAAGGACCCTTATCGCTTCGATTTTTTGTGCTTGCACGATGATGCACAGGAGCGCGCCATCGAGCAAGCGCTGGTGCAGCACGTGACGCAGTTTTTGCTCGAGCTGGGCGCAGGCTTTGCCTTTGTGGGGCGGCAGGTGCTGCTGGAGGTGGGTGGCGACGAGTTCTTCATCGATCTGCTGTTCTACCACCTGAAGCTGCGCTGCTACGTGGTGATCGAGCTCAAAGGCGGCCAGTTCAAGCCCGAGCATCTGGGGCAACTGGGTTTTTACCTGACCACGGTGGATCGCCAAGTAAAAAACGAGCACGATAACCCCACCATCGGCCTGCTGCTGTGCAAGAGCAAGAACAAAGTGGTGGCCGAGTATGCCTTGGGCGACAAGACCCAACCCATGGGCGTGGCCGAGTTCAAGCTGCTGGAATCGTTGCCGGCTGAGCTGCAAACCGGCCTGCCCAGCATCGAACAGATTGAGCGCGAGCTGGGTGCGCTGCCAAACCACACCCACACCGACGAGGACTGACAGCCCAGTTGCCGCCTACGCCGCCCCATCGGGCGCCGCCGCCCCGCCCGCGCGCGCGGCCGCATTGCGCGCCCGCAGCTCGCGCAGCTTGTCGCCGATGCGGATTTCGAGGCCGCGCGGCACCGGTTCGTACAGGGGGGGCGGGTGCAGGCCGTCAGGGAAGTAGTTTTCGCCGGCGGCGAAGGCGTCGGGTTCGTCGTGCGCGTAGCGGTAGCCTTGGCCGTGCTCGAGCGTGCGCATGAGCGCCGTGGGGGCGTTGCGCAGGCGCAGCGGCACCGGCCGGCTGCCGTCGCGCTGCACCAAGGTGCGCACGCGATTGTAGGCGGTGTAGATGGCGTTGCTCTTGGGCGCCACGGCCAGATAGACCAGCGCTTGCGCCAGCGTCAGCTCGCCTTCGGGGCTGCCTAGGCGCTCATAGACTTCGGCGGCGTCGAGCGCGATGCGCAGCGCGCGCGGGTCGGCTAGGCCGATGTCTTCGCTGGCCATGCGGATCAGGCGCCGCGCGAGGTAGCGCGGGTCAGTGCCGCCGTCGAGCATGCGCACCAGCCAGTACAGGGCGGCGTCGGGGTCGGAGCCGCGCACGCTTTTGTGCAAGGCGCTGATGCTGTCGTAGAAGGCGTCGCCGCCTTTGTCGAAGCGGCGCAGCTGCTGGCCTAGCAGGCCCAGCAGCCAGTCGGCGCTTATGGCCGGCAGCCGTTGCGCGCCGGCGGCCACGGCCACGGTCTCGAGGGTGTTGAGCAAGCGCCTGGCGTCGCCGTCGGCGTGGCCGATGAGGAGCTGGCGCGCGGCCGGTTCGATGGCCGGCAGGCCGGCGTGGGCTTGGGCGCGCTCGAGCAGCTGCTCGAGCTCGGGCTCGCTCAAGGGCTGCAACACATAGACGGTGGCGCGCGAGAGCAGGGCCGAATTGACTTCGAAGCTCGGGTTTTCGGTGCTGGCGCCGATGAAGGTAAAGAGCCCGCTTTCGACGTGCGGCAAAAAGGCGTCTTGCTGGCTTTTGTTGAAGCGATGCACCTCATCGACGAACACCAGCGTGGCGCGCGGCGGCTGGCCGGCACGCGCCTGCTGGGCGCGCTCGACCGCGTCGCGGATGTCGCGCACGCCCCCGAGCACGGCGCTGATGGCGATGAACTCGGCCTCGAAGGCCTGCGCCATGAGCCGCGCCAGCGTGGTTTTGCCGACCCCCGGCGGCCCCCACAGGATGCAGCTGTGCGCTTGCCCGGTCTCGAAGGCCACGCGCAGCGGCTTGCCGGGCCCGAGCAGGTGCGCTTGGCCGATCACGTCGGCCAAGGTCTGCGGGCGCAGCCGCTCGGCCAAGGGGCGGGTGCCGGCCTGCATAGCAATCAGCGTGGCCGGGGTTTCATTCGGGCCGGATCAGCGCCGCACCGGGCGGCAAGCTGAAGCTGAAGTGGCCGGGCCGGAACGCGCTCTGGGTGTCGAGCCGCTCGAAGGCGATGTGCGAGCGCTGGCCGAAGCGGTCCAGAATCTCGAGCACCGCCAACTGCCCGCCGCGAAAACCGATGCGCACCGCTTGCAGCGGCGCGTCGTCGCCCTTGGGCAGCGCCTGCACCCAGCGCAGGCCGTCGGCGTCGGGGGCGTTGCTCAGGCTGAAGGCCTGCTGCAGGGTGCGCAGGTCGGCGCCGGAAGCCAGCAGGGCGGCCGGGGTTTGGCCCAGCACCTCGCGCTGCGCCCGCGCCGTGACCTGGGCCAGATCGGGGTCGTAGAGCCACAGGGTTTGGCCATCGGCGACGATGAGCTGCTCAAACGGCCGCTGGTAATGAAAGCGAAAGCGGTTCGGGCGCTGGAACTCGAACACGCCGTGGCTGATTTGCACCCGCGCGGCCGGGGCGTTGGCAGCCGCCAAGGCGTCGGGGGCGGGCGCCGGGCGCGGGCCGGTCACGGTTTGGGTGAAGGCGCTGCGGCCTTGCTGGGTCTGCTGCAAAAAGGCTTGCAAGTCGCCCAAGGCGGTGCCGGGGGTGGCGGCGGTGGTGGCTGCCGGGGTGGCCGGGCTGCTGGCCGCTGGGGTTGCCGCCGCCGCAGCGGACAGGGTGGCCAAGGCCGCCAGCGTGGCCCATGTGGCCATGGCGCGGGCCAGGCCGGGGAGCTTAAAGAAGTGTCGGTGCATGGTGCCCATTTTGATGCAAAGCCAGCGCAGCGGTTGCAGGCAGCGGCGGCGCAGGTGTAAGGAGTTGTGGCCGCAGCCTCTGTAGCCGCTCAATCGGCGCTGCGCCCGCCCACCAGAATGTCGCGCTGGCCGCTGCTGGTCAAGGCGCTCACCAGTCCGGCGCGCTCCATGTCTTCGAGCAGGCGCGCGGCGCGGTTGTAGCCGATCTTGAGCTTGCGCTGCACGTAGCTGATGCTGGCCTTGCGGTCTTGCAGCACGATCGCCACCGCCTGGTCGTAGAGCGGGTCGGTTTCGCCGCCCGCGCCAGCGTCGCCCTCGGCTTCGCTGCCGCCTTCGGCGTCGATCGGGGCTTCCAGCACGCCGGCCACGTAATCGGGCTCGCCGCACTGGGCCTTGAGCCAAGCCACCACGCGGTGCACCTCGTCGTCGCTGACAAAAGCACCGTGGATGCGGGTCGGGTAGCCGCTGCCGCTGGGCATGTAGAGCATGTCGCCCATGCCCAGCAGGGCCTCGGCGCCCATCTGGTCCAAAATGGTGCGGCTGTCGATCTTGCTGCTGACCTGAAAGCTGATGCGCGTCGGGATGTTGGCCTTGATCAGCCCGGTGATCACATCGACACTGGGGCGCTGGGTGGCCAAAATCAGGTGGATGCCGGCGGCGCGCGCTTTTTGCGCCAAGCGGGCGATGAGCTCCTCGATTTTTTTGCCCACCACCATCATCAGGTCGGCCAGCTCGTCGATCACCACCACGATGTGCGGCAGGCGCTGCAAGGGTTCGGGCTGCTCGGGCGTGAGGCTGAAGGGGTTGCCGATGGGCTCGCCGCGCGCCGCCGCCTCGGCGATCTTGGCGTTGTAGCCGGCCAGGTTGCGCACCCCGAGCTTGCTCAGCAGGCGGTAGCGCTTGTCCATCTCGGCCACGCACCAGTTGAGCGCGTTGGCGGCTTGCTTCATGTCGGTGACCACCGGCGCCAGCAGGTGCGCGATGCCCTCATAGACGCTGAGCTCGAGCATCTTGGGGTCGATCAGCAGCAGGCGCACGTCGCGCGGGTCGGCCTTGTAGAGCAGGCTCAGGATCATGGCGTTGATGCCCACCGACTTGCCCGAGCCGGTGGTGCCGGCCACCAAGCAATGCGGCATTTTGGCCAGATCGACCACCACCGGGTGCCCGCCGATGTCTTTGCCCAGCCCCATGGTGAGCAGGCTTTTGGCGTCGTGATAGACCTGCGAACCCAAAATCTCGCTCAGGCGGATGGTCTGGCGCCGGGCGTTGGGCAGTTCCAGCGCCATCAGGTTTTTGCCGGGGATGGTTTCGATCACGCGGATGCTCACCAGCGACAGCGAGCGCGCCAGGTCGCGCGCCAGATTCACCACCTGCGAGCCCTTGACGCCGGTGGCCGGCTCGATCTCGTAGCGCGTGATCACCGGCCCGGGCAGCGCCGCCACCACCTGCACCTGCACGCCAAAGTCGCCCAGCTTTTTCTCGATCAGGCGGCTGGTCATCTCGAGCGTTTCGGGGGCCACGCTGGCCGATTGGCGTGTGGCAGCGTCGAGCAGGTCGATCTGCGGCAGCTTGGTGTCGCTCAAATCGTGGAACAGCGGCTGCTGGCGCTCTTTGACCACGCGGCTGCTGGGCGGCACCTCGGTGAGCACGGGTTCGATCTGCAGCGTTTTGGCGGCGGGTTTGGCAGCGGGTTTGGCCCCCGCAGCGGTAACCGCTTTGTGCAGCGGCGCGCCCTGCAGCGGCTCGGCCTCGCCGTCGTTGTGGTGCGAGTTGGGGTTGGGGCCAGTGCCCAAGCTTGGATCGGAAACGGCTTGGCCATCGCCCTGCAGGCTCAAGGCATGCGCCGGGTGCAACTGCTCGTACTCGGATTCCTCGAGGCTGCGCTGGCGCAGGGCTTGGCGGCCGATGCGCAGGTCTTCTTTGGCCTCGCGGCGCAGGCGCCAACCTTGCACCGCGTCGTCGATCCAGCGCCCCAAGCCCTCGGCCGCCTCGGCCCACGAAAACCGAAACACCCCGGCCATGGCCACCAACAGCAGGCAGATGGCGAGCAGGGCCGACCCGGTCTGCCCCAGCCAGAGCTGCGCTGGCGGCCCCAGCAGGCCGCCCAACAGGCCGCCGGACTCACCCGGCAGCCACGCATCCCAGCGGTGCAACCGGCTCCACTCCAGCACCGTGCTGGTCGCCAGCAGCAGCAACAGCCCGGCGCCAAACGCCACCCTCGACCACGGCGGCTGCTGCCAGCGGGCGCGCATGGCGGCCAAGGGCGTGTCGGGCCGCGCCGCTGGGCTGCGGTCCCCGGTTGCCGAAGCCGCGCGCAACCAGCGTGCCAGCGCCATCAGCCAGACGTGCGAGGCCGCCAGCACCAACCACCACACCGACGCCCCCAGCAAAAGGTAGCTGAAATCGGCCAACCAAGCGCCGGCACGCCCGCCCCAGTTGGCGCTGGCCGAGGCCACGCCCGAGGTGGACCAAGCGGCATCGCCAGGGCTGTAGCTCAGCAGCGCGAGCCACCAAAACAGCAGCCCAGCCGCCCCCAGCAGCAGGGCAAACTCCTGCGTGAAGCGCCCGATGCCGCGGGCCGCGCTGCGCGCCGTGTCTTTGTTGAGGGTGTTGACAGGGGTACTCATGTGCAGGCGCTAGCTTAACCGAGGCCGACCGCCGGTCAAAAATAAATACCCCCACCCGCATTTGAGTTTGCTGCTACGATACACTCACCTTTAGCCCACTGCACCCGGAGAGCCCACACCATGAACCCCCGCCACGCCCAAGTCCTGATCCTCGGCTCCGGCCCGGCCGGCTACACCGCCGCCGTCTATGCCGCGCGCGCCAACCTGAAACCGCTGCTGATCACCGGCATGGCCCAGGGCGGCCAGCTCATGACCACCACCGATGTCGATAACTGGCCCGCCGACGCCCAAGGGGTGCAGGGCCCGGAGCTGATGCAGCGCTTTCAGGCCCACGCCGAGCGCTTCCAGACCGAAATCGTGTTCGACCACATCCAGAGCGTGGACCTGAGCCAGCGCCCGTTTCGCCTCCAAGGCGACAGCGGCCAGTACAGCTGCGACAGCCTGATCATCGCCACCGGTGCCTCGGCCAAATACCTCGGCCTGCCCTCGGAGCAAGCCTTCATGGGCCGCGGCGTCAGCGGCTGCGCCACCTGCGACGGCTTTTTTTACCGCGACCAAGAGGTGTGCGTGATCGGCGGCGGCAGCGCGGCGGTGGAAGAGGCGCTGTACCTGTCGAACATCGCCAGCAAGGTCACGCTGGTGCACCGGCGCGATGGCTTTCGCGCCGAACCGATCCTGATTGACAAGCTCATGGCCAAGGTGGCCGAGGGCCGCATCGAGCTCAAGCTCTTTTATGTGCTCGACGAGGTGCTGGGTGACGAGCGCGGCGTCAACGGGGTGCGCATCAAGCAGGTGCAGACCGGGCAGACCGAGGACATCGCGCTGCAGGGCTGCTTCATCGCCATCGGACACAGCCCCAACACCGAACTGTTCAAAGGCCAGCTCGAGCTCAAAGACGGCTACATCGTGACCCAAGGCGGGCAAGACGGCTTTGCCACCCAGACCAGCGTGCCCGGCGTGTTCGCCGCGGGCGACGTGCAAGACCACATCTACCGCCAAGCCATCACCAGCGCCGGCACCGGCTGCATGGCGGCGCTGGACGCGCAGCGGTTTCTGGGGCGCTAGGCAGCGGGCCGAGGGGCGCAAAGGCAGCACCATAAAGGTGCACAATGGAGGGGCTTATAAGCTTAATAAGTTAGGAGACGCCCCGATGACCGTTTTGGAGACTAGGCTCAAAAACCGCAGCGCCGAGTTTTTGGCCAATCAAGAATCCATGCTCGCCTTGGTGGCCGATTTGCGCCAGCGGCTGGAACAGATCGCGCAAGGCGGCGGCGCGGCGGCGCGCGCCAAGCACACCGCCCGCGGCAAGCTGCTGCCACGCGAGCGCGTGCAAACCCTGCTCGACCCCGGCACCCCGTTTCTGGAGCTGGCGCCGCTGGCCGCGCTCGATGTCTATGACAACGACGCCCCCTGCGCCGGCCTGATCACCGGCATCGGCCGCGTGGCCGGCATCGAGTGCATGGTGGTGTGCAACGACGCCACCGTCAAGGGCGGCACCTACTACCCGCTGACGGTCAAGAAGCACCTGCGCGCGCAAGAAATCGCGCAGCAAAACCGCCTGCCCTGCATCTATCTGGTGGATTCGGGCGGCGCCAACCTGCCCAACCAAGACGAGGTGTTCCCAGACCGGGACCACTTTGGCCGCATTTTTTACAACCAGGCGCAGATGAGCGCGCAGGGCATCGCGCAGATCGCGGTGGTGATGGGCTCTTGCACCGCCGGCGGCGCCTACGTGCCGGCGATGAGCGACGAGTCCATCATCGTGCAAAACCAAGGCACCATCTTTTTGGGCGGGCCGCCGCTGGTGAAGGCCGCCACCGGCGAGGTGGTGAGCGCCGAAGACCTGGGCGGCGGCGACGTGCACGCGCGCCTGTCGGGCGTGGCCGACCACTTGGCGCAAAACGATCTGCACGCGCTGGCGCTGGCGCGGCAAGCGGTGGCGCACCTGGGGCGGCGCAAGCAACCCGAGGCGGTGCTGCGCACGCCGCAGCCGCCGCGCTACCCAGCCACTGATCTGCACGGCATCGTGCCCACCGACACGCGCAAGCCCTTCGACGTGCGCGAGATCATCGCCCGCCTTGTGGACGGCTCCGAATTGCACGAATTCAAGGCCCTGTACGGCAGCACGTTGGTCTGCGGCTTTGCCCACATCGAGGGCATGCCGGTGGGCATCGTGGCCAACAACGGCATTTTGTTCAGCGAATCGGCACAAAAGGGCGCGCACTTCATCGAGCTGTGCTGCCAGCGCAAGGTACCGCTGGTGTTTCTGCAAAACATCACTGGTTTCATGGTGGGGCGCAAGGTGGAAAACGAAGGCATCGCGCGCCACGGCGCCAAGATGGTGACGGCGGTGGCCACGGCGGCGGTGCCCAAGTTCACGGTGATCATCGGCGGCAGCTTTGGCGCCGGCAACTACGGCATGTGCGGGCGCGCTTTTGGCCCGCGCTTTTTGTGGATGTGGCCCAACGCGCGCATCAGCGTCATGGGCGGCGAGCAGGCCGCCAGCGTGCTGGCCACGCTCAAGCGCGATGCCATCGAGGCCAAGGGCGGCCAGTGGCCGAGCGCAGACGAAGAGGCCTTCAAAGCGCCGCTGCGCCAGCAGTACGAAACCCAAGGCCACCCCTACTACGCCAGCGCGCGCCTGTGGGACGACGGCGTGATCGACCCCGCCGACACCCGCCGGGTGCTGGCGCTGGGGCTGTCGGCGGCGCTCAACGCGCCCATCGACGACACGCGCTTTGGCGTGTTTCGCATGTAAGGGGGCGCGGAGCATGGCCCACTTGCAGGTGACGGTGCGCGGTGCGCGCGCCACCGTGGTGCTGACGCGGCCCGAGCTGCGCAACGCCTTCAACGAGGAGCTGATCGCCGAGCTCAGCACCGCTTTTCAAACCTTGGGCGCGCGCGACGACGTGCGCGCCATCGTGCTGGCGGCCGAAGGGCCGGCCTTTTGCGCCGGGGCCGATCTGCACTGGATGCGCCGCATGGCCGACTACACGCGCGAGCAAAACCTGGCCGATGCCGGGCTGCTGGCGGCCATGCTGCGCGCCATTCACGACTGCCCCAAGCCCACCGTGGCGCGGGTGCAAGGCGATGTGTACGCCGGTGGGATGGGGCTGGTGGCGGCCTGCGACATGGCGGTCGCGGTGCAGGGGGCCCATTTTTGCCTGAGCGAAGTCAAGCTGGGCCTGATTCCGGCCACCATCGGCCCCTACGTGCAGCGCGCCATGGGCGCGCGCGCGGCGCAGCGCTACTTTTTGAGCGCCGAACGCTTCGATGCCGCCGAGGCGCTGCGCATCGGCTTTGTGCACGCCGTGGTGGCGCCCGAGGCGCTGGATGCGCGCGTCGATGAGCTCGTGGGCGCCCTGTGCGCCAACGGCCCGGCCGCCGTGCACGCCTGCAAGCGGCTGCTGCACGACCTCGCCCAAGCGCCGCTGGACGAGGCGCTGGTGGCGCGCACGGTCGAGGCCATCGCCGACATCCGCGCCAGCGCCGAAGGGCGCGAGGGCGTGCAGTCGTTCCTACAAAAACGCAAGCCCAATTGGTTGGACTAAGGACACGCAGCATGTTTAAAAAAATCCTGATCGCCAACCGCGGCGAAATCGCCTGCCGCGTGGCCGCCACTGCGCGCCGCCTCGGCGTGCAGACGGTGGCCGTGTATTCCGACGCCGACGCGCAAGCCAAGCACGTGAGCGCCTGCGACGAGGCGATCCACATCGGCGGCTCGGCGCCCAAAGACAGCTACCTGCAATGGGCGCGCATCATCGCTGCGGCCCAAGCCACGGGCGCGCAAGCCATCCACCCCGGCTACGGTTTTTTGAGCGAAAACGCCGAATTTGCCCGCGCCTGCGCCGCGGCGGGCGTGGTGTTCATCGGGCCACCGGCGGCAGCGATCGAGGCCATGGGGCTCAAGGCCGAGTCCAAGCGCCTGATGGAGCAAGCCGGCGTGCCGCTGGTGCCCGGCTACCACGGCGCTGCGCAAGACCCGGCGCTGCTGCAGCGCGAAGCCGACCGCATCGGTTACCCGGTGCTGATCAAGGCCAGCGCCGGCGGGGGCGGCAAGGGCATGCGCGCGGTCGAATCCAGCGTCGACTTTGCCGCCGCGCTCGCCAGCTGCCAGCGCGAGGCGCGCAGCAGCTTTGGCGACGACGCGGTGCTGCTCGAAAAATACGTGCAGCGCCCGCGCCACATCGAAATCCAGGTGTTTGCCGACTCGCACGGCCAGTGCGTCTATCTGCACGAGCGCGACTGCTCGGTGCAGCGCCGGCACCAAAAGGTGCTCGAAGAAGCCCCGGCGCCGGGCCTCACCCCCACCTTGCGCCAGCAAATGGGGCAGGCGGCGGTGGCGGCGGCGCAGGCGGTGGGCTACGTGGGCGCGGGCACGGTGGAGTTCATCGTCGAGCAGGCCGACTACGCCCAGCCCGAGGCGATGCGTTTCTACTTCATGGAGATGAACACGCGCCTGCAAGTGGAGCACCCGGTGACCGAGGCCATCACCGGCGTCGATCTGGTGGAGTGGCAGCTGCGCGTGGCCGCTGGCGAGGCGCTGCCGCTGCAGCAACACGAGCTGCGTCTGCAGGGCCACGCCATCGAGGCGCGCATCTGCGCCGAAAACCCCGACCAGCAGTTCCTGCCCGCGACCGGCACGCTGGCGGTGTACCGCAAACCGGCGCACTGCGCCTTTGAGCGCGGCCCGCTGCGCTTCGACGACGGCGTGCGCGAGGGCGACGCCATCAGCCCGTTTTACGATTCGATGATCGCCAAGCTGATCGTGCACGCCGACACCCGCGAGCAGGCGCTGGCGCGGCTGGACGCGGCGCTGGCGCAGACGCACATCGTCGGGCTGGCGACCAACGTGCAATTTTTGCGCTACGTGGTGCGCAGCCCATCGTTTGCCCAAGCCCGGCTCGACACCGCCTTGATCCCGCGCGAGGCCGCGCGGCTTTTTGACCAAGACCCGGTCGGCCTGCCGCTGGCCGTGGCTGCGGCCACGGCGCAAACCCTGCTCGACGAGCGCGCCCTAGAAAACCCCGACCCCTTCAGCCGCCGCGACGGCTGGTGCAGCCACCCCAGCGCCGACGCCGCCCGGCGCCGCCTGGCCTTCGAGTACCGGGGCCAGCCGGTGGCGGCCACCTTGGTCTATGAGCGCGACGCCGGCGTGCAGCTGTGCCTGGAGCCGCCGGCGGTGCAGGCGGCGCAGGCTGATGCCGAGGCCGCCGCCACCTCCGCGCCGGTAGCCGCCTGCTCAGGCCCACTGCGCTTCCACGCCCTGCCCGCCGGCAGCGCGTGGGCGCTGGAGCTGGGCTTTGGCGGGCACAGCAGCCGCGCCAGCGTCTATATGCTGGGCGAACAGGTGCACGTCTTTACGCCGCAAGGCGCGGCCCAGATCGTCGAGATCGACCGGCTCGCCCACGCCGGCGACCACGCCCCCGAGGGCGGCCGCCTGAGCGCCCCGATGCCGGGCAAGGTGCTGTCGTTTTGCGTCAGCGCGGGCGAAGCGGTCAAAAAAGGGCAGCCGCTGGCGCTGATGGAGGCCATGAAAATGGAGCACACCCTATCCGCCCCCGCCGACGGCACCGTGGCCGAACTGCTTTACGCCCCCGGCGACCAGGTGAGCGAAGGGGCCGAGCTGCTGCGCTTCGTGCCCGCTTGAGCTGCATCCCCCCCAATCGGAGCTGCGCATGAACCTCCCCCCCAAAGTGCATCTGGTCGAAGTCGGGCCGCGCGACGGGCTGCAAAACGAGGCCCAAGCGCTGCCCGCTGCGGTCAAGATCGAGCTGGTGCAGCGGCTGCAGGCGGCCGGTTTGCGCCACATCGAAGTCACCAGCTACGTCAGCCCCAAGTGGGTGCCGCAGATGGCCGACAACCACGCTGTGATGGCCGGCCTGGTGCGCCAGAGCGGCGTGCGCTACGCCGTGCTGGTGCCCAACCTCAAGGGCCTAGAGGCGGCGCTGCCCGACCGGCCCGACGAGATCGTGGTCTTTGGCTCGGCCAGCGAAGCCTTCAGCCAGAAAAACATCAACTGCAGCGTGGCCGAGAGCATCGAGCGCTTTGCACCGGTGGTGCAAGCCGCGCGCGCAGCCGGCATTTTTGTGCGCGGTGCCATGAGCTGCACCGTGGGCTGCCCCTACGAGGGCGAGGTGGCGCCGCAGCAGGTGAGGCAGCTGGCGCGGCTGATGAAAAGCATCGGGGTGCAGCACGTGGGCGTGGCCGACACCACCGGCGTGGGCACGCCGCTCAAGGTGCAGCGCGCCTTCGAGGCCACCTTGCAGCATTACGCGCTGCACGAGGTCAGCGGCCACTTCCACGACACCTACGGCCAGGCGCTGGCCAACACGCTGGCGGCGCTGCAGCTGGGGGTGGCGCAGTTCGATGCCTCGGTGGCCGGGCTGGGCGGCTGCCCCTACGCCCGCGGGGCCAGCGGCAACGTGGCCACCGAAGACCTGGTCTATTTGCTGGACGGCATGGGGGTGCAGACCGGCGTCGATCTCGAGGCGCTGGTCGAGGCCGGCGCGTACATCAGCGCCGCACTCGGGCGCCCCAGCGGCTCGCGGGTGGCGCGCGCGCTGCTGGCCCGGCGCGCAGCGGGCAGCGCCTAGCGCCAAATACCCCCTGCGCATCAGCCTGCAACTCCCCCTCGCTGCGCTTGGGTAGGGGCTTGGCGCTACCATGCCTGTATGAGTGCCACTGCCACCGCGCCTGCGACCGATCCTGCCACCCCGTCATCCACCGCGACAGCTCCGCGCCGCCCCGATCTGGCTGCGGCGCTGCGCGCGGTCCGTGCCGGCCGTGCCCTGCCCTCGCCTTGCGTCGGCGTGTGCCGCATGGACGCCGCCAGCAGCCTGTGCCTGGGCTGCTGGCGCACGCTGGCCGAAATCGCGGGCTGGGGCACGGCCAGCGCCACCGAGCAGCTGGTGTGCTGGCAGCGCATCGGGCAGCGCCTAGGGCAATCCGCCAGCGACCCGGCAACCAGCCCAGCACCACCCCAGCTTGGTTAAGATGATGGCCCCGCCGTGCAAACGGCTCAACGCATGGAGTCGCGATGTTCAAAAAAATCCTGGTGCCCTCTGATGGCTCCAAACTGGCACATGGTGCGGCCGAATTTGCCGCCGGTCTGGCCAAGGTGCACGGGGCCTCGGTGGTCGGGCTGTACGTGATCGACCCCTTCCCCTACATCGGCATCGGCGACGCCTCGGCCGCCGGCCTGCAAGCCTACATGGGCGAAGCGCAAGCCGCCGCCGACCGCGCGCTGGGCGATATTCAGGGCTGCTGCGAAGCGCAGGGCGTGGCGTTTGCCGCCGACACCATCGAGCGCAACAGCACCTACGAAGGCATCTTGGAAACCGCGCAAGACGAAGGCTGCGACCTGATCGTCATGGGCTCGCACGGCCGCACCGGCGTCAAGGCGCTGATTCTGGGCAGCGTGGCACAAAAAGTGCTCACCTACGCCAAGGTGCCGGTGCTGATCGTCAAGCCCTGAGCGCTTGCAAGGCCCTTGCTGCCGCTCGAACCCGTGCCGCCCGCGCCCGAAGGGCTGATCCGCATTCGCGGGGCGCGCCAGCACAACCTCAAAAACCTCGACCTCGATCTGCGCACCGGCGAGCTGACGGTGGTCACCGGGCCGAGCGGGTCGGGCAAATCGAGCTTGGTGTTCGACACCCTGTACGCCGAGGGGCAGCGCCGCTACGTCGAGACCTTCAGCGCCTACGCGCGCCAGTTTCTCGATCGCATGGACCGCCCGGCGGTCGATCGGGTCGAGGGCGTGCCGCCGGCCATCGCCATCGACCAGAGCAACCCGGTGCGCAACTCGCGCTCCACCGTGGGCACGATGAGCGAGCTCAACGACCACCTCAAGCTGCTCTATGCGCGCGCGGCGCAGCTTTACGACCGCCAGACGGCGCTGCCGGTGCGCGCCGACCACCCCGACACCCTCTACGCCGAGCTGCTGCGCCGCAGCGCGCAAGAGCACGCCCGCACGGGGCAGGAGCCGCGCCTGCTGCTCACTTTCCCGGTGCAGCTGCCGGCCAGCAGCAGCGCGCAAGAGGTGGAGCAGTGGCTGAGCGCCAGCGGCTACACCCGGGTGCTGGGCCAGCGCCAGCAGGCCGGCAGCGGCCCCGACAGCGCGCCGGTGCAGGTGCTCGACGTGGTGGCCGACCGGCTGTTGCTCAGCCGCGCCGAGCGCGCGCGTGTGCTCGAAGCCATCGAGCGCTGCCTGGAGCACGGCGCTGGGCGCTTGAACGTGTATTTGCAAGATGCCCCGAGTGATCAGAACGCGCCCACGGTGTGGCGTTTTTCCACGGGCCTGCATTGCCCCGAGAGCGATTTGCGCTACGCCGAGCCGCTGCCGGCGCATTTTTCTTTCAATTCGGCGCTGGGCGCCTGCCCCAGCTGCCGCGGTTTTGGCCGCGTCATCGGCATCGACTGGGGGCTGGTGATCCCGGACGAAAAACGCACCCTGCGCGCCGGCGCCATCAAACCGATCCAGACCCCGGCCTACCAAGAATGCCAAGACGAGCTGCTGCTCCACGCCGAGGCGGCCGGCATCCCGCGCGACACGCCTTGGATGCACCTGAGCCCGGCGCAGCGCCACTGGGTGCTCGAAGGCGACCCCGGCTGGCGCGGCGACTGGAAGCGCCAGTGGTACGGCATCCGGCGCTTTTTCGACTACCTCGAGAGCAAGGCCTACAAGATGCACATTCGGGTGCTGCTGTCGAAATACCGCAGCTACACCGAATGCCCGGCCTGCCAAGGTGCGCGCCTCAAGCCCGAGGGCCTGCTCTGGCGGCTGGGCAGCCAAGCCGACGCCGACGCGGTGTTGCCACCCGAACAGCGTTTCATGCCGCCCGGCGTGGCCTGGAGCCGCGCCCAACTGGAAGCCCTGCCGGGGCTGTGTCTGCACGACCTGATGCGCCTGCCGCTGCAGCGTTTGCGCGTGTTTTTTGCGCGGCTGGCGGGGTCGCGGACGGGCTTTGTTGCGGGCGGGGGCTTGGTTGCTGGCGGGGGCGCTTCCGCGACTGGGGGGGTGGCGGGTTCGTCAGTCGCAGGCTCCGATTCCTCACCCGCCACCCCCCCAGCCACGGAAGCGCCCATCCTCGGGGCGGCGGGCTCGTTTACTTCTGGTTCCGATTCCTCTGCCGCTTCCTCCCCGGCTGCGGCAGCGCCTCATGGCGCGCCCGCGCTCAAGCTGCTGCTCGACGAAATTTGCACCCGGTTGCAATACCTGTGCGAGGTCGGGCTGGGCTACCTGACGCTGGATCGGCAAAGCCGCACCCTGAGCGGCGGCGAGGTGCAGCGCATCAACCTGACCACGGCGCTGGGCTCCTCGCTGGTCAACACCCTGTTCGTACTCGACGAGCCCAGCATCGGGCTGCACCCGCGCGACATGGGGCGCATTCTGCAAGCCATGCAGCGCCTGCGCGACGCCGGCAACACCTTGGTGGTGGTGGAGCACGATCCGGCGCTCATGCTCGCCGCCGACCGCGTCATCGACATGGGCCCCGGTCCCGGCGCGCGCGGCGGCCAGATCGTCTTTGACGGCCCACCCAGCGCCCTGGGCCACGCCGACACCCTCACCGGCGCCTACTTGGGCGGGCGCAAGCAGGTGGGTTTTGGCTTTAAGCGCATGGTCACGGCCAGCACGCCGCGGTTGCAACTGCGCGGGGTGCGCGCCCACAATTTGCAGGCGATCGACGTCGATTTTCCGCTGCAGCGCCTGGTCTGCGTGACAGGCGTGAGCGGCAGCGGCAAATCGACCCTGATTCAGGACGTGCTGGCGCCGGCCCTGCAACGCCATTTTGGCCAGCCCACCGATGCGCCGCTGGCGCACGATGCCCTGCTGGGGGCCGAGCGCTTGAGCGCGGTGGTGTTCATCGACCAGTCGCCGATCGGCAAAACGGCGCGCTCCAACCCCGCCAGCTACCTCGGCGCCTGGGACGCCCTGCGCGCGCTGCTGGCGGCGCAACCGCTGGCGCGCCAGCGCGGCTACAGCGCCGCCAAGTTCAGCTTCAACGGCGGCGACGGGCGCTGCCCGGGCTGCGGCGGCAGCGGTTTCGAGCGCGTCGAGATGCAGTTTTTGAGCGACGTCTATCTGCGCTGCCCCGATTGCCTCGGCCAGCGCTACCGGCCCGAGGTGCTGGAAGTCTGCCTGCAGCGCGGCGGCCGCAGCCTGAACGCCGCCGACCTGCTCGAGCTCACGGTGAGCGAGGCGCTGCAGCTGTTTGGTGCTGGTGCTGGTGCTGGTGCTGGTGCTGGGGCTGGGGCTGGGGCTGGGGCTGGGGCTGGGGCTGGGGCTGGCTCAGGCTCAGGCTCAGGTTTGGGCGTGGGCGTGGGCGTGGGCACTGACCACAGCACCGCGCCGCTGGCCGACCAAGCCACTTACCAAGCAGCCGACCAAACCGCTGACCAAACCGCTGACCAGCCCGCCAACCCACCCAGCGCAGCAGGCGCCCACAGCCCAACCTCCGATCCGGCCCAAGCCAAACTGGAGCGCGCCTTTTGCGCCGCCCTTCAGCCCCTAGTGGATGTGGGGCTGGAGTACCTCAAACTCGGTCAACCCGTGCCCACCCTCAGCGGTGGCGAGGCGCAGCGCCTCAAGCTGGCAGCGCACCTAGCGATCGCGGCGCAGACCGACGCTGCTGCCGCCCGGCGCCGCCCTGCCCGGCCGGGCGCGGCCACCCAGCCGCCCGCCAGCCCGGCTGCGCACACCGCGGCCGCGCTCACTGCTACCGCAAGCTCCGCGGCGGCGCGCACCAAAATCCCGCCGCCGCTGGGGCAACTGCTGCTGTTCGACGAGCCCACCACCGGGCTGCATTTCGACGACATCGCCAAGCTCATGCGCGCCCTGCGCAAGCTGGTGGACGCGGGCCATTCGTTGATCGTGATCGAGCACAACCTCGACGTGATCCGCGCCAGCGACTGGTTGATCGACCTCGGGCCCGACGCCGGCGCCGACGGCGGCATGGTGGTGGCGCAAGGCCCCCCCGAAGAGGTGCGCCTGCACCCCAGCAGCCACACCGCCGCCGCCCTGCGCGCCTACGCCGAGGCTGAGGGCTTGCGCGCGCAGGAGCCCCCGCCACCGTGGCGGCTTGAGCCAAAACCGCCCGCCGCAACCCGCGACCACGCCCCGTCGATCCAGATCGTCAACGCCAAAGAGCACAACCTGAAGAACCTGTCGCTGGCCATTCCGCGCGGGCGCTTCAGCGTCATCACCGGTGTGAGCGGCTCTGGCAAATCGACGCTGGCCTTCGACATCTTGTTCAACGAGGGCCAGCGCCGCTACCTCGAAAGCCTCAACGCCTACGCGCGCAGCATCGTGCAACCGGCCGGGCGGCCCGAAGTCGATGCCGTGCACGGCATCCCGCCCACGGTGGCGATCGAGCAGCGGCTGTCGCGCGGTGGGCGCAAGTCCAGCGTCGGCACGGTGACCGAAGTCTGGCACTACCTGCGCCTGCTCTACGTCAAGCTGGGCACCCAGCACTGCGTCCACGACGACAGCCCGGTGCAGCCGCAGAGCCCGGCGGCGATCCTGGGGCAGCTGATGGGCCGCTTTCGTGGCCAGCACATCGGCTTGCTGGCGCCGCTGGTGCGCGGGCGCAAGGGCCTCTACACCGAACTGGCCGACTGGGCGCGCCAGCGCGGCTACAGCCACCTGCGCGTCGATGGCGAGTTCGTGCCCACGCAGGGCTTCCCCAAGCTGGAGCGCTTTCGCGAGCACCAGATCGAGCTGCCGGTGGGCAGCCTCGAGGTGCAGCCCGAGCACGAGGCCACGCTGCGCGAGCTGATCGAGCGCGCGCTCGAACACGGCAAGGGCGTGCTGCAAGTGCTCAGCGGCATCGGCGGCCCAGACGATGCCGCCCGCCCGGGCAGCTTGGCGCACGCGCTGGCGGCCGGGGGCGGCGGCGCCGGCGTGGGGCAGATCGAGGGCTACTCGACCTTGCGCGCCTGCCCGCTGTGCAGCAGCAGCTACGCCGAGCTGGATCCGCGCCTGTTTTCCTACAACAGCAAACACGGCTGGTGCCCGGATTGCGTCGGCACCGGGGTGCAGCTGAACCGCCAGCAGCGCCAGGCGTTCGACGACAGCCGCCCGTCCGACGACGGCCAAGGCCGCGAGCAAAGCCTGAGCGAGCCGGACTTCGACGACCTGAGCGACCAGCCCTGCGGCAGTTGCGGCGGCAGCCGCCTGAACCCGGTGGCGCGCGCCGTGAAGTTCCAAGGCCGCACCATCACCGAGCTGGCGCGGCTGAGCGTGCACGCGCTGCACGCTTGGGTGCAGGCGCTGCCCGAGGGCGGCGCTTTGTCGGCGCGGCAGGCGCAGATCGCGCGCGATCTGCTGCCCGAAATCCTCGGGCGCCTGCGGTTTTTGCAGCAAGTCGGGCTGGGCTACCTGACGCTGGAGCGCGGCGCACCGACGCTGAGCGGGGGCGAGGCGCAGCGCATCCGGCTGGCGGCACAGCTCGGCTCCAGTCTGCAAGGGGTGTGTTATGTGCTGGATGAGCCGACCATCGGCCTGCACCCGCGCGACAACCGGATTTTGCTCGATGCCCTGCAACAGCTGGGCCGCCAGGGCAACACGCTGGTGGTGGTGGAGCACGACGAGGACACCATACGCCGCGCCGAGCACCTGATCGACATCGGCCCGGGCGCCGGGGTGCGCGGCGGCCAGGTGGTGGCCCAAGGCACCGTGGCCGACCTGATGGCCGCCCCCGATTCGCAAACCGGGCGCTACCTGCTGCACGCCATGCGCCATCCGCTGCAGGCGCGGCGGTGGGTGGCGGATTTGGGCGTTGGCGGGGTTGCGCTGGGCGGGCCGGGGGTGGGGGCCGGCGCGTCAGTCACACGTTCCGATTCCTTGCCGGCCCCCACCCCCGGCCCACCCGGCGCAACTGGCGGCCTCACCGCGCGCCCCGATTCCTTGCCTTCCCCCGACTGGCTGCTGGTCAAGGGGGCGCAGCGCCACAACTTGCAGCAGCTCACGCTGCAATTGCCGCTGCGGCGGCTGGTGGCGGTCACGGGGGTGAGTGGGTCTGGCAAGTCCACGCTGGCGCGCGAGGTGTTGCTGGCCAACGCCGCCAGCGCGGTGCAGCTGCGCAGCACGCAGGCCGGGCGGCGCGCTTGGGACGCGGGCGAGCGCCCGGCTTGGCAGGGCTGCCAGGCGCTGATCGGCTGCGAAAGCATCGAGCGCGTGCTGGAAGTCGATCAAACCCCGATCGGCAAAACGCCGCGCTCCTGCCCCGCGACCTACATCGGTTTTTGGGACACCATCCGCAAGCTCTACGCCGACACGCTGGAAGCACGCGCGCGCGGCTACGGGCCGGCGCGCTTTTCTTTCAACACCGGTGCCGGCCGCTGCCCACACTGCGAGGGACAGGGCCTGCGCACCATCGCCATGAGCTTTTTGCCCGACGTGAAGCTGCCGTGCGAGGTCTGCCACGGCGCGCGCTTCAACCCCGACACGCTGGCCGTGAGCTGGCGCGGCCGCAGCATCGCCGAGGTGCTGCGCATGGAGGTGGACCAAGCGCTGGAGTTCTTTGCCGCCATGCCGGCCATCGCCCAGCCGCTGCAACTGCTGCACGACGTGGGGCTGGGCTACCTGACGCTGGGCCAGCCCTCGCCTACGCTCTCGGGCGGCGAGGCGCAGCGGCTCAAGCTGGTGACCGAGCTGAGCAAGGTGCGCCACGATCTGACGCGCCGCGGCCTCAAAATCCCGCACACCCTGTACGTGCTCGACGAACCCACGGTGGGGCTGCACATGGCCGATGTGGAGCGCCTGATCCGCGTGTTGCACCGGCTGGTCGATGGCGGCCACAGCGTGCTGGTGATCGAGCACGACCTGGACCTGATCGCCGAGGCCGACTGGGTGCTGGATCTCGGCCCCGAAGGCGGGCAAGATGGCGGCCGCTTGGTGGCGCAAGGCACCCCAGAAGACCTGGTGCGCCAAGGCAGCCACACCGGCATCGCCTTGGCGCCGGTGCTGGCGCGCGGCGCGGCGCCAGCACCGCGGGCTACAGCCTGAGCGCTAGGCACCAAGCTCCAAGCTCCAAGCCCTAAGCCCGCAGCGCACGAAAGGCCACCGCCCATGCCCAAGCACTGGCAGCTGCTGCAGGTCGAGCCGCAGGCACCGGCCAAGCCCGCCCTAGGCCAGCCCTGCAACGGCTGCGGCCTGTGTTGCCTAGCCGAGCCGTGTCCGCTGGGCATCGTGCTCAGCTTGCGCGTGCGCGGCGCCTGCCGCTTGTTGCGCTGGGAAGCGCAGCAGCAGCGCTACCGCTGCGGCGCCATCGTGCCAGGCGCTGCGCAACACCACGGCACCATGCCGGCCCAAGCCAGCGCAGCCCCCCTAGGCCTGTGGGCACGTCTGTGGAACCGTTTGGCGCGGCGCTGGATCGCGGCCGGCAGCGGCTGCGATGCCGACTTTGAGCCCCTCAGCCCGCCTTAGACACCCAGGCCTAAGCCGCCGCTCCGTGGCGCAAAAAATCGCGCTCAAACTGCTCCATCGACATGGCTGGGCTGAGCAGAAACCCTTGGCCACTGGCACAACCCAAGCGCTGCAAGGCGGCGCTCTGGTTTGGCGTTTCCACGCCTTCGGCCACCACCGCCAGACCGAGCTTGTGGGCCACCGAAATGATCGCCTCGACCACCGCCTGGTTGCTTTCGTTGTCGAGCATGTCGGCGACGAAGCTGCGGTCGATTTTGATTTCCGACACCGGCAATTGCTTGAGGTACGCCAGACTCGAGTACCCGGTGCCAAAGTCGTCAATCGACAAGGCCAAGCCGAGCTGGCGCAAATCGCGCAACAGCTCCAGCATGGCTGAGGTCGGTCGGATCAAGGCGCCCTCATTGAGCTCGAACTCGAGCAACTCGGCCGGCACCGACAGGCTTTGCAATTGCCCGCGCAGTTGCGGCAAAAAGTTTTCCTGCTGCAAATCGATCGCGGTCAGGTTGACCGAAAGCCGCCACCGATCGGCCCACCAACCTTGGGCCCGCCACCGCCCCAAGGTCTGCATGGCCTGCTGCAGCACCCAGGCATCGACGGCTTGCAGCAGGCCGGATTTTTCGGCCACTGCCAGAAAATCGGCTGGCCCCAACAAACCATGACCCGGGCGCTGTCAACGCACCAGCACCTCGGCCCCTTCGAGCGCATGGTCGGCAAGCTTGAAGCGCGGCTGAAAATACAAACACATCTCGCCGTGGTCTATGGCCTGGGCCAAGCCGGATTGCACCGCGATGAAATTCGCACTCTGTGCGCTCATGGCGGCGCTGTAGGCTTCGGCGCAATTGCGGCCATGCGCTTTGGCGGCGTACATGGCGGTATCGGCATTGCGCAACAAAATCTCTGCGCTCTGGCCATCGCCGGGGTACATCGCCAAACCCAGCGACGCCTGCGGCCGGTAATGCGGCAGATTGGTCAAAGCCAGTGGCTGCTGCAAGGCGGTGCGAATTTTTTGCGCTACCGCCTGACAGGCCGATGCATCCGTCGCCGGCAACAGCACCACAAACTCGTCACCGCCCATGCGCCCTACGGTGTCTTGCTTGCGCAGCGCCGCCTGCAGGCGCCGGGCGATGAGCTGCAGCAATTCATCACCGACTTGGTGGCCCATGGTGTCGTTGACCTCCTTGAAATGATCCAGGTCAACGAACAAAACGCCAAAAGGGCTTTGCTGGCGCTCGGAAATACTCAACAAATTGCCCAAGCGATCCAGCAACAAGGCCCGGTTGGGCAGACCGGTCAAGGTATCGAACGAGGCCATGCGCACCAATTCGGTCTGCGCCTGGCGCAAAGGCGTCAGATTGGTCTGCACCGCGATGTAGCCGTGCACCTCGCCGTGGGCCGAGTAGATGGCGCTGATCGAACTCCAGACCGTGTAGTAGCCGCCATCGGCGCTGCGGTTGACGAGTTCGCCTTCCCAGTGGCCGCAGGCGCGCAGGTGCTCCCAGAGTTGGGTGTAAAAGTGCTGATCCTGTCGCCCCGAGCGCAGAATGCGGGTCGAGCGGCCCAGCACACTGGCCGCAGAAAAGCCCGACATTTTTTCAAACGCCGGATTGACGCGCACGATGATCCCGTCGATGTCGGCCACGATGATGGCTTCGGACGCGCTCTGGAATACGGTCTCGCTGATGCGTTGCAGCTTCTGGGTCATGATCTGCTCGGTGACGTCGCGCCCGATGCAGCCCACCCCCACCGTTTGCCCTTGGTCGTTGCGCAAGGGGAATTTTTGCGTCATGAATTGGCGCACGCCACCCACGTTGTTGCCGTGCCACTGCTCGGTCACGGTCACGGCGCTGCCGCTGCGCACCACCTGTTGGTGTTCGCCTTCGTGCAAAATGGCGTCGCGCAAGGGCATGAAATATTCACGCCGCTGGCCCAGCACCTTGTCCAGCGGCAGGTTGAGCATCTGCAGCAAGGCCTGGTTGGCCAACAACACCCGCCCTTGGGTATCGCTGGCGGTGATCAGGTCGGCGCTGCCATCGAGCAGGGCCTGAAACAGCTTGCGCTCCGATTGGCGCGCCGCTTCGGTGGTGCGATCGCGCACCAACAAGGTGCAATGGGCGTCGGCATGAAAATCGGCCGGCAGGCGCATCAGGTGCAAATCGACCCAACGCTGCACGCCTTGGGCATCGGTCAAGCGAACCCCGCAGACTTGCTCGGATTGGCCGCTGCTCGAATCGGCCAAGGTGCGCAGCAGTTTTTGCCGGTCTTCGCGCTGCAGCGCCTTGGTGAGCCGAAACGGGCTGAGCCGGGCGCGGTCGTTGGGGCACAACCAATCGCGCGCCACTTGGTTGTCGGCCTGCACGCGGCCCTGCGCATCGAGCAAAAAGGCGGGCGCGGGCAGGTGGTCGAACATCATCTGGTAGCGCGTGCTGGCAAGCAGCGCCTGCTGCTGGGCGCGCTGCAGTTCGTCGTTTTGCAGCTCCAGTTCAATCTGGTGGATGCGCAAATCCTCTAGGGCGCGCGGCAAATCGTGCACAACCTCGGGCGCTGGCACGGAATCGCTGCTGCCTTGGCGCATGGCTTGCTCGGCCAACTCACGCAGGTGCTGCATCCTTTGGTGTCGATTGTCGGCGTACATCGGCAAAAATGGGTTTACTTGGAATCAAATGGCAGCCGGACCGGCACGGCTGAGTTCGCCATGGGTTTGGCTGCGGCGACGCGCCCGGTGCCAAGCGCTGATGTCCACGTGGCTGACCACCACGCCCGCAGGACCGGGGCCACCGGCGAGCTCGCGCAGCGCGCGCACGTGCATGACGAACCAGAACTCATGGGCTTGCACCCGGTAGCCGTATTCGAGGTTGAACTCGGTGCTGCGCCCCTGCAGCAGCGCCTGCACGCCCTCGGCTGCTGCTGCCGCCGCTGCGCAGCCGCTGCTTTGCCTACAAGCCGAGACGTAATCCAGCCCGAGACCACCCAGCACCAGACCCGACTGCGGACGTGCGGCGGCGGCCTGGCTCCAGCTGGCATTGACGGCCACGATGCGGCCCTCGGCATCGAGCACCGCCACGTGCTCGGCCAAGGCGTCGAGTATGGCTTGCAGGCGCGAAGCCTGATGCACCGCCGTGACGTCGAGAAAACTGATCACCACCCCCAGAGCGGCCGAAGACGCAATCGCGTACGGCAACATGCGCACCAGATAGGTGCGGTCTTGCAGACCACGCACCGTTTGTTCGTGCAACTGGCGCGTGCGCAGCGCATGGTGCAGGTGCCCCATGAAGTCGGGGTAGTCGAGGGTGTGGTTGAGGTCTTCGAGCGGGCGCCCGATGTCGCTGCTGCGCAGTCTGAAGATCGGCGCCGCCTCGGGGCTGAAGCGGGTCAGGTGCAGGCGCTCATCGACAAAAATGGTGCCCGCCGACACCACGCGCGCCAAGTTGTCGAGGTCGGCATTGATGCGGTTGAGGACTTCGATTTTCTCTTGGTATTCGGCGTTGACGGTATTGAGCTCTTCGTTGACCGACTGCAGTTCCTCGTTCGAGCTTTGCAGCTCTTCGTTGGCGGCCATCATTTCCTCGTTGGTGGCTTGCAGCTCCTCGTTCGAGGTCTCGAGCTGCTCGATGGTGGCCTGCAGGCTCTGGCGCGTGGCGCACAACTCGTGCTCGAGCACTTCGAGCCGCTCGGCGGTCTCACTGGGCACATCGACGCGCACGGCGTCGCTGCGCTCGCTGGCGCTGACGCTCTCGAACACCAACAGCGTCAGCTGCTGGCCATCGGCCTCGCCAGCGGGCATGGCACTCAAACGCACCGGCAACGCTTGCGGCGCCACCCCGGCTGTGGGCGCCGGTGTCAAGGTCACCGGGTCCGACACCGCGCTGACGCGGTCGCGGCCGGATTTGAACAACAGGGCCGCCGCCACCGGCACCAGCGCGTCGTTCAAGAGCCGGCTGACGTCGAGGCTGGCTTGACCCGGGCGGATGCGCAAAAAGGGGTGCACTTCGCCGTAAGAATGCACCAACTCCAAGCGCGCATTGACCAAAATGGCCGGTGGTGGCGCGAACGCCTTGAGCAGGGCGCCGAAACCCAGTTCGACGGCGCTTTGGCCCACCCGCTGCTGCGCCAGCGCCTGCCAAGGGCTTTTGGCCGGTGGCGGCGTGGCCCTGTGTGCACCGAGGTTTTTGTTCAGATCGAGCGGCGCCGTGGCCGGGCGCAAAACCTGCCACAGCTTGTGTTTGGCACTCAGCGTCAGGTAATCGCGCTGCAACTCACCCAAGGTCTCGCTCGAGCCCAGAAACAAATAGCCATTGGGCACCAGCGCATACTGGAGCCGGCGCAGCACCCGCTCCTGGGCCGGGTTGCGAAAATAGATCAGTGTGTTGCGGCACAGCACCAAGTCCATCTTGGTGAAGGGCGGGTCGGCGAGCAAATTGTGGCGCGCAAAGACGATGCACTGGCGCAGTTCGTTTTTGACGACGAAATGGCTGCCCTTTTTGACAAAAAAGCGCTCGATCTGCTGCGCCCCGATTTCGGCCACGATCGATTCCGGGTAGGCGCCCGCAGCCGCAGTTTCGATATTGACTTGTTCGACGTCGGTGGCAAACACCTTCAGGCTCGGCCAGCGCTTGACCTGCTCGAAGGCTTCCAAAAACAGCATCGCCACCGAATACGCTTCCTCGCCAGTGGCCACGCCGGCGCACCAGATCCGGATCGGATCGCCGGCTTGCTTGGACTGCACGATCGACTCGATGACCCGGCGCGCCAAAAAATCGAAAGCCTCGGTGTCGCGAAAAAAACTGGTGACCGGAATCAGCAACTCTCGCCTGAGGGTCAGCACTTCGGCACGGTCTTGCTGCAACTGCTGCAGGTAGTCTTCGATCGTGGCCAGTTGGCGCACCGCCATGCGGCGTTCGATCCGGCGCAACACGGTGCCGGGCTTGTAATCCTCGAAGTTGATGCCGCCCAACTGCAGCAGCAGGTTGAGCACGCCCGCGAGCGCGGCTTCGGTGCCGCGTTCGGCCACGCTGGCCGAAGCATCGGCACCCGACGGCAGCAGCGGCAGCGGCTGGTTGCTCATGTGCGCCACGATGCGCGGCGCGATCTCCTCGACCGGCAACACGGCATCGACCAAGCCGGTGGCAATGACGCTGCGCGGCATGCCATCGAACTTGGCACTCTCGGGCTCTTGGGCGATCAGGAACCCGCCGGCCTCGTTGATCGACCCGGCACCCCGGGTGCCGTCGGAACCGGTGCCCGACAGCACCACGGCGACCGCGCGTTCGCCGTAGTGAGTGGCCAAGGACTGGAAAAACACGTCGATCGGCAGCGTCAGCGAGCGCGGGCTCTTGGGCGTCAGGCGCAGCCGCCCGTCATCGACGTGCATCAGGGCCCCGGGTGGGATCAGGAACACCTGATTCGGGCCCAGCGGCATGTCGTCTTCGATCATCAGCACCGGCATGCGCGTGTGGCGCTGCAGCAGGCTGGCCATCATGCTCTTGTGATCCGGCGACAGGTGCTGAACCACCACGAACGCCGCGCCGGTGTCGGGCGGCATGCAGGCAAAGAGCTTTTCGAGTGCGTCCAAACCACCCGCCGACGCACCAACGCCCACCACGTACAAACCGTCGGCGTCTGTGACTGGGGACGCCGGCACCGGATCGGGAACAACCAAGCCGTCGCTTGCTGCTTGGGCGACTGGTGCGGGGTCTGAAGACGGATGCTGGTCTGCTGCGGTATTCAAGGCCATGGACGAATGCATAAGCACAAGCGCAGCCGGCGATGATAAGCCAAAAAACCAGCGCGACTCTGGGCCGCGCGCCTCAGGCAGCTCAGTAAGCCTGCCAAGCCAGCATCAGCAGCCCCAGCGTGAGCAGGCCGCCGCCGGCCACCAGCCAGCGGCTGCGCTTGCGCAGGCGCTCGACCTGTTCGATCAGGCGCGCGTTTTGCTCCGCCAGGTCGGCGTTGGTCTGCGCCAACTGGGCCTGATCGGCCTGCAGCTGCTGGCACAGCGTCTCGAGCACCTGCAGGCGCTCGTGCGGCGTGCCGTTGCCCGTGGGCACCGGGTTGACGCTGGCCGCGCTGGAGCCCGAGCGGCTTTTGTCCAGAAAACGGCGCGCGCCGGCGAGCACCTTGGGCGCGTGCTCGATCACGTCGCCCCAAGGCACCAATTTCAAGGCCAGCAGCCACGGAAAACCCATGTCATCGACTCCTTAAGTGCGGGGTGCGGCGCGCAGCCTCAAGCGGCCAGCGCGGGCGCGGGGTGCAAGGCGCGCACACGTTCGGAGAATTCGCGCAGCGCCGCAATGCCGCTGGCTTCGGCGCGCTGGCACCAGGCGTGCAAATCCTGCGCCAGTTGCTCGCGCGAGCGCGCGGTGCTGCTCCAGAGCAGGCGCAGCTCCTCGCGCATGGCGTGCATCTGCACCAGCGTCGGGTGCTGGGCGCGCACCTGCTGCACCCGGGCCTGGTGCTGCGGCGGCACTTGCGCGTCGTCGCGGTGCAGCCAGCGCCGCACCGCGCGCAGCGCCGAGGCGTCGGAGCGCCGGGCTTGCAAGCCGGCGAGTTCGGCCGCCACGGCGGCGCGCATCTGCTGCGCATAAGCGGCCATGACCTCGTAGCGGTGCGCGATCAGGGCTTCGAGCGTGTCGGCGTCGGCCACGGGCCGCACGGCGCCAAAGGCCGGTTTGGGCGGTGTTTTGCGCGCCCGGGCCAAGCCCAGCGCCGCGAGCAGCCGGATGTAGGCCCAGCCGAGGTCGAACTCATAGGGCTTGACCGAGAACTTGGCCGAAGTCGGGTAGGTGTGGTGGTTGTTGTGCAGCTCCTCGCCGCCGATCACGATGCCCCACGGCGAGACGTTGGTGCTGGCGTCGGGCGACTCAAAATTGCGGTAGCCCCAGTAGTGGCCGATGCCGTTGACCACGCCGGCGGCCCAGAACGGGATCCAGACCATCTGCATGGCCCACAGCGCCAGCCCCAGCGCCCCAAACAGCGACACGTAGAGCAGCAGCATGAGGACGATGCCGACCTGCGGCCAGCGGCTGTAGAGCCGGCGCTCGATCCAGTCGTCTGGGGTGCCGTGGCCGTAGCGCGCCAGCGTGTCGGGGTTTTGCGCCTCGGCGCGGTACAGCTCGGCCCCTTGCCAGAACACCTTTTTGATGCCGAACACCACCGGGCTGTGCGGGTCCCCCACCTGCTCGCATTTGGCGTGGTGCTTGCGGTGGATGGCGGTCCAGTCTTTGGTTTTCATGCCGGTGCTGAGCCAGAGCCAGAAACGAAAACCATGCGCCAGCGCCGGATGCAGGTCGAGGGCGCGGTGCGCCGAGTGGCGGTGCAGGTACAAAGTGACGCTGACGATGGTCAGGTGCGTGCACACCAAGCCCAGCAGCAGCGCCTGCCACCACGCCGCCCCGGTGAGGCCATGAGCCAGAAAATGCAAGGACGCACCCCAAAACGATTCAATCGACACCGCAAACCTTTCAAACAACGGCCATAAAACCACAGCCCGCACACAAACCCACAGCTCAATCCACTGAGCGCCAACGCAGCAACCCGCTGGCGCAAGCGGCCAACCGGTTCAAGTATGGGATTCTAGAACCCGCGCCGGCGTTCCCGATTTTTTGCTCAACTGCGACGCTGCCAGACGGCGGCAAAAAAACCGTCGCAGCCGTGCCGGTGCGGCCACAGGCGCAAGTAGGGGCCGTGGCAGAGCTGCTGCGCACCTTCCACGCCGCAGCGCGCCAAGATGGGCGCCGCCGGCAGGGCCTCGAAGCCGGGTTCGGCTTGGTCAAAGGCGGCGGCAACGGCTTCGTTTTCAGCGCGCAGCAGGCTGCAGGTGGCATAGACCAGCCGCCCGCCGGGCTTGAGCAACCGCGCCGCCGCCGCCAAAATCCGGCCTTGCAACTCGGCCAGCCGCGCCACGTCGGCCGGGCTCTGGCGCCACATCAGGTCGGGCTGGCGCCGCAGCGTGCCCAAGCCGGTGCAGGGCGCATCGACCAGCACCCGGTCGGCCTTGCCCGCCAACCGCTGCAAGCGCTGGTCGTGCTCGTGGGCCAGCGCCAGCGTGTGCACGGCGTCGATGCCGCTGCGCGCCAGCCGCGGCTTGAGGGCGTCGAGCCGGTGCGCCGAGGTGTCGAAGGCGTACAGGCGGCCGGTGTTGCGCAGCAAGGCGCCCAGGGCCAGCGTCTTGCCGCCGGCGCCGGCGCAAAAATCGATCACCGTCTCGAGGCGCTTGGGCTCGAGCAGCAGCGCCAGCAACTGCGCGCCCTCGTCTTGCACCTCGATTTGGCCCTCGCTCCAAGCTGCCAGCCGCTGCAGCGCGGGCTTGCCCTCCAGCCGGATGCCCCAAGGCGAGTGCGGCGTGGCGGTGGCCTGCAAGCCGGCTTCTTGCAGCAGCGCCAGCACGGCGGGCCGCTTGGCTTTGAGCAGGTTGACGCGCACGTCCAGCGTCGCCGGCTGGCGCAAGGCCAGCGCGGCGGCTTGGAATTCCGCCTCTGCTTCCTCTGCCTCTAGCCCTAATGCCGCCCTTGATTCGGGCTGGCCCAGCACCGCACCCGCTGCACCCGCCTCAACAACCGCACCCGCGCGCTGCAGCCGCAACTCCGCGCGCAGCGCCTCGGCCAGCCAATCGGGCAGGCCGTGGCGGCAGGCGGGCGGTGCGCTGGCATCGAGCTGGCGCGCCAGCGCCTGCGTGCGCCATTCCCACTCTTCGGGTGTGCAGGCGGCCTGCAGGCGCTCGGGCGGGCCAGTCCAGGCCAGCAGCAGCAGCGCGCGCGTTTGCGCCGTGCCTTGCGGCTGGGCGGCGTGGTTGGGGCACTGCGGGCGGGCCGGGCGCTCCTGCTGCGGCGTGCGCCCCGGGTGGCTGGCCGCCAGCCACTGCAGGCGCGGGCGGTCGCGCAGCACGGCAAACACCGCGTCGGCCAGCAGGGCGCGCTCGCGGCTGCCCAGCGCGCCTTGCTGGCGAAAAAACTCGGCCACCGTGGCGTCGGCTGGGTGTTCAAAGCGCAGCACGCGGCTTAGCAGCGCGCTGCCCAGTTCCAACAAAGTGTGAGGATGCATATTGCCGGCTATTGTCGGCTATTGGACAATGCCACCATTTGGAGCGCCGCGCCCATGACCCACCCCCCCTACACCGAAACGCCACTGCCCTTGTCGATCGAGCAGCTCTGGGTCTATCCCATCAAGTCCTGCGCCGGGGTGCGGCTGGCGCAGGCCGAGCTGCTGCCCACCGGGCTGCTCTGGGACCGCACCTGGATGGTGGTCGATCAGCGCGGCGAATTCCTGTCGCAACGCGAGCTGCCGCGGCTGGCGCTGGTGCGGCCGCGCTTCAGGCTCGGTCAGCTCGAGCTGCAGGCGCCGGGCATGTTGTCGCTCTATCTGGCGTTGGATGCGGCCGAAGCGCCGTGCAAGGTGCGGGTCTGGGACGACGAGCTTGACGCCTACGACATGGGCGATGTGGCAGCGCAGTGGTTCAGCGATTTTTTGCTCGCCGACCGGCCCCAGCTCGGGCTGCAGCTGCGGCTGGTGCGCTTCGACCCGGATTGCGTGCGGCCATCGGATGTGCGCTGGACCGGCGGCATTCAGGCCCCCAACACCTTCAGCGACGGCTACCCGCTGCTGCTGCTGAGCGCGGCGGCGCTGGACGAACTCAACCAGCGCCGGCACCTGCTCGGGCAAGAAGCGCTGGGGGTGGAACGCTTTCGCCCCAACCTGCTGCTGGGCGGCCTGGAGGCACACGACGAAGACCGGCTGGCCGAACTGCGTTTTCCTGTGGCGACCGGCGCCAGCGTGGGCGCCGCCAGCGCAACAAGCAGCGAAAATGCCGAAGTCTGGCTGCAACCGGTCAAGCCCTGCGCACGCTGCGCCATCCCCGACGTCGATCCGGCCACCGGCATCGCGCAAGGCGACGCGGTCAGCACCCTGCTGCACAGCTACCGCCAAGACCGGCGGCTGCTGGGCGCGGTCACCTTTGGCATGAACGCGATCGTGCGCCAAGGGGCGGGCTTGAAACTGCACGAGGGCATGGACGGCTTCGGGCGCTGGGGCGCGTGGCAGTAAGCGGCCTGCCCTGCGGCCATCCCGGCCACCCCAGCCACCCCGGCACTCAAACGCGCTTGAGCAGGCGCGCCAGATCGAGCCGGATGCGCAGATCCTCGGGCGCCACCGGGGCCGTGATGGCGTACAGGTGCAGCTGGGTGTCGCGCTTGACCGGGATGCTCAGCAGCATGCCGTCGGGCCCGGTGATGGCCAGCGCGAGCGGGGCGTTGACCTTGGCCCCGCGCCGCACCACCAGCGCCGTTTCCCCGGTTTTGAGCCGCACCAAGGTGCCGGGCGGGTACATGCCAAACTGCTTCACAAAGCAAGCACCCAGCGGGCTGGCGCTGGCTTCGGCCTCGAGGTACAGGTTGCCCACCACCACCTTGGGCCACATGCCGCGCCGGGTGCTGCGCGGGCTGATGCGCGCCACGAACAGATCGCTCAGGCGCAGCAACTGCTGCCCCAGATCGAGCTCGGTTTTCTGGCTCGGGTAACCGCTGCCGTCGGGCGCTTCGTGGTGGTCTTGCACCCAGCGCAACCAATCGGCGTCGGTCACGCCCAAGGCGCGCAGCAGGGCCGCCGAGTCGCTCGGGTGGGCGCTGATTTTTTCGCGCTGGTAGGCCGTGGTCTGCTGCACTTGGGTGGCCAGCAGGTCTTGCAGCTCGGCCATGGCGATGTTCATGGTCAGGGCCGCGCGCAGCAGCGCGCCGCGCTGCGGCTCCTCGATCGGCAGCAGCGGCGCCACCAGCAGACAGGCGCTGGCCGCGAGCAAGGCGTGGGTGGCGCAGTAGCCGTATTGACGGTCCGAGAGCATTTGCACCAGCACCACCAAGCTGTCGTCGGGCCGGTTTTGCAGCGTCAGGCGCAGCCCGGTTTCGATGAAGGCCAAGCGGCGCGCGAAATCATGCGCCTGCGCGCCCTCGAGCAGCAGCGCCGCCAGCCGCCGGCGCAGCGCGGGCATGGCCTCGACCGGGTCTGGGTCAAGCTGCAGGCGCACATCTGGCAGCAGCGGCTCTAGGGCAGCGGGCAGCTCCCAGAGGCTGGGGTCGTGCGGGTCGAGCGGCATGGCGCAAAAAATCCGGGTAAAGGAAAAAGCGGGCGCAAGCGGAGGGACAGCGGTGGCCGGGGGGTCTGACGGGCCGGCGGCACCGGTAAAATCGGCTGCTTCTGTTTTTTGTCATTTTAGGGCTTCCATGAGTCTCAAGTGCGGCATCGTCGGTTTGCCCAACGTCGGCAAATCCACCCTCTTCAACGCCCTGACGCAGGCCGGCATCGCGGCCGAGAACTACCCCTTTTGCACCATCGAGCCCAACGTCGGCGTGGTCGAGGTGCCCGACGCGCGCCTGCAGCAGCTGGCGGCCATCGTCAAGCCCGAGCGCATCGTGCCGGCGATCGTCGAGTTCGTGGACATCGCCGGCTTGGTGGCTGGCGCCAGCCAAGGCGAGGGCTTGGGCAACCAGTTTCTGGCCCACATCCGCGAGACCGACGCCCTGGTCAACGTGGTGCGCTGCTTCGAAGACCCGAACGTGATCCACGTCGCCGGCCGCGTCGATCCGGTGGCCGACATCGAAGTCATCCAGACCGAGCTCTGCCTGGCCGACCTGGGCACGGTGGACAAAGCGCTGCAGCGCGCCAGCAAAGCCGCCCGCAGCGGCAACGACAAAGACGCCGCCCGGCTGCTGGCGCTGCTGGGCCCGGTGCAGGCCGCGCTCAACCAGGGCCAGCCGGTGCGCGCGCTGGCGCTGAGCGAAGACGACCGGGCGCTGCTCAAACCGCTGTGCCTGATCACCGCCAAACCGGCCATGTTCGTGGGCAACGTGGCCGACGACGGCTTCGACAACAACCCCTTGCTGGCCAAGCTGCAAGCCTACGCCGCGACGCAAAACGCGCCGGTGGTGGCCATTTGCGCCAAGATCGAGGCCGAACTGGCCGAGATGGAGCCCGCCGACCGCCTCGTCTTTCTGCAAGAAATGGGGCAAGATGAACCGGGCCTGAACCGGCTCATCCGCGCCGGCTTCAAGCTGCTGGGCCTGCAGACCTACTTCACCGCCGGCCCCAAAGAGGTGCGCGCCTGGACCGTGCGCATCGGCGCCACGGCACCGCAGGCGGCGGGCGTGATCCACGGCGACTTCGAGCGCGGCTTCATCCGCGCCCAGACCATCGCCTTCGACGATTACCTGACCTGCAACGGCGAACAAGGCGCCAAAGACGCCGGCAAAATGCGCGCCGAAGGCAAAGACTACCTCGTGCGCGACGGCGACGTGATGAATTTTTTGTTTAACGTCTAAGCCTTCGCAACCGGCGCCGCAGACGGCGGCGGCGCGTGGCCGATGCGCAGCCACAGCGCGTACAGCGCGGGCACGTAGAGCAAGGTAATGGCGGTGCCCACCGCCACGCCGCCGATCAGCACGTAGGCCAGCGGACCCCAGAAGCTGTCGAAGGTCAGGGGCACGAAGGCCAGCGCGGCGGCGAGCGCGGTCAGGATCACCGGGCGCGCGCGCTGCACAGCGGCTTCCACCACCGCCGCCTCGGCCTCGAGTCCGTCGTGGAAGTTGTCCTGCACCTGCTGTGTCAGGATCATGGTGTTGCGCATCAAAATGCCCGCCAGCCCGATCAGCCCCAGCAGCGCCACGAAGCCAAAGGGCTGCGCAAACAGCAGCAGCGCCAGCACCGCCCCCACCAGCCCCAGCGGGGCCGTGGCCACGACCACGAAGGTGCCGGAAAAAGAGCGCATCTGCAGCATGATGAAGATCAGCATCAGCGCCACCATGAGCGGGAACAGTTGCTGGATCGACTGGTTGGCCAGCCCGGCGCGCTCCACCGAACCGCCGATGTCGATGCGGTAGCCCGGCGGCAATTCGGCGCGCAGCGCGGCCATTTGCTGCCACAACTCTTCGGTGACGGTCGGCGGTTGCGCCCCGCGCACGTCGGCCTGCACCGCCAGGAAGGGCTCGCGGTTGAGCCGGCGCAGCAGCGGTTCCTCGTGGCGCAGCTCGAAGCGGCCGATCTGCGCCAGCGGCACCAAGCGGCCGTCGAGGCTGCGGATTTCGATCTGCTCGGGCAGCAAGGGGCCGCCGTCGCGGGCGCCGCGGGCCTGCACCTGCACCGTGCGCGTGCCCAGCCGCAGTTCGCTCACCACCACGCCATCGAGCTGGAACTGGAGCTGTTGCTTGAGCTCGCGCGGTGTCAGGCCGAGCAGGCGCAGGCGCTGCGCGTCGAGTTCGAGCTGCAGCACCAAGGCGCGCTCATCCCAGTCGAGCTGGGTGTTGAGGGTGTGCGGGTGCGCCTGCATGATGCCCTGCACCTGCTGTGCGATGGCGCGCAGTTGCTGTGGCTCTGGCCCGACGATGCGAAAGCTCACCGGCCACGGCACCGGGGGGCCAAACAGCAGCCGCGTCACGCGCAGCCGCGCCTCGGGAAACTCGCCGGCCTCGATGCGCGCCTGCAGATCGGCCATGATGCGCTCGCGCGCCGCCGCGTCGGCCCCGATGGCCAGCAGCTTGGCAAAGGCCGGGTTGGGCTGCTCGGGGTTGGCGGAGATGAAAAACCGCGGCGCACCGGCCCCCACGTAGGCCGAGAGCGAACGCACGTCGGGGTGGTTGACCAGCAGCGCTTCGAGGCGGCGCACGGTGGCGTCGGTCTGGGCGATCGGGCTGCCTTGGGGCAGTTGCACGCTGATCAGCACCTCGGGCCGGTCGGAGCCGGGAAAAAACTGCTTTTGCACCAGGTTCGCCATGGCCCAGGCGCTTAGCAACAGCAGCAAAAGCGTGACCGCGACCACGCTCTTGCGCCAGCTCACACAGGCCGTGATGAGCGCACGCAGGCGCTGGTAACCGCGGCTCTGGTAGATCGCCGCGCTGCCGCCGTGGCCGCCGCCCGGGCCGCCATGGGGCTGGGCTTGCGCCAGCAGCTTGATGCCCAAGTAGGGCGTGAACACCACCGCCACCAACCACGAAGCCAGCAGCGCGTAGGCCAGCACCCAAAAGATGTTGCCGGCGTACTCGCCCACGCCCGACTGGGCAAAGCCGATCGGCACGAAACCGGCCACCGTCACCAGGGTGCCAAACAGCATCGGGGCGGCGGTGGCGTTCCAGGCGTGGGTGGCGGCGCGCACGCGATCCCAGCCCTGCTCCATTTTGACGATCATCATCTCGATGGCGATGATGGCGTCATCGACCAACAGCCCCAGCGCAATGATCAGGGCCCCAAGCGTGATGCGGTCTAGGTTGATGCCGGTGAACTTCATCAGCATAAAGGTCAGGCCCAGCGTCAGCGGGATCGCAATCCCCACCACCAGCCCGGCGCGCCAGCCGATCGCCAGCATGCTCACCACCATCACCACCGCCATGGCGGCCAGAAATTTTTTCTGGAACAGATCGACCGCCTGCGTGATGGCGTCGGTCTGGTTGGTGAGCACGCGCAGCTCCATGCCCAGCGGCAGCTCGGCCTGCTGCAGGCGCACAAAGTCGGCCAGGCGGGCGCCGAAAGCCAGCCCGTTTTCGCCTTTTTGCATCACCACGCCCAGCAGCACGGCATCCTGCCCGTGGGCGCGCACCAAGTAGCTGGGCGGCTCCTCGTGGCCCAGGCGCACCTGCGCCACGTCCTGCAATTGCAGCAGCCGCCCGCCCACGCGCAGCGGCACGCGTTCGAGCTGTTGCGCATCGGTCAGCTCGGCGGGCAGGCGCAGCAGCACGCGCGCGCCCTGCAGCTCCAGCGCGCCCGCCGGCAGCAACTGCAGCTGGGCGTCGATGGCCTCGAACACCGCCTGCGGCGCCAGGCCGAGCTGGTGCAGGCGCGCGAGGTCGAAATCGATGAACACGCGCTGCGGCCGCTCGCCCAGCAGCAGCGCCTTTTGCAGGCCCGGCAAGGCTTGCAGGCGGTCGCGCAAGGTGTCGGCGCTGCGCGCGAGTTCGGGCAGGGGCAGCCCGGGGGCGCTGAGCGCGATCAGGGCGAAATACACGTCGCCGAAATCGTCGTTGATCAGCGGGCCGACGACCCCGCGCGGCAGCCGGGGCGCTTCGTCGCTCATGCGCTGGCGCACCTCGTCGAACAGCTCGGGCACCAGTGCACTCGGGGTGTAGTCGTGGAACTCGACTTGCAAATCGACCCGCCCGGGCCGGATGGTGCTCTCGATGCGGTACAGGTTCTGCACTTCCTGGATGCGTTTTTCGAGCCGGTCGGCCACTTGGGATCGCATCTCTTCGGCCGTGGCACCGGGCCAGAGCGCCGAAACCATCATGGTGCGCACCGTGAACGAGGGGTCCTCGGCGCGCCCGAGCGAGAGGAAGGCGTAGATGCCACCCAGCACCGCGATCAGGATGAAAAACAGCGTGACGGCGCGCTCGCGCACCGCCAGCGCCGACAGGTTGGGAAAGCTCACCGCGGCAGCTCCCGCACCGCCAGCCCCGGGCTGAGGCGGTGCGTGCCCAGCGCCACCACCGCCTCACCGGCCGCCAGCGGGCTGCTGACGTGGGCGTGGGTGGCGTCGATGCGGTGCACGCGCACCGGCACCGGCTGCGCCCGGCCCTCGGCCACGCGCCACAGCTGCGCACCGCCGCCGCGCTCGTCCAGCGCCCCCAGCGGCACGCGCTGCAGCGCCGCCTCGGCGGTGGCCGCGTGGCCTTCGGGCTGCAGCGCCACGCGCACCACCGCCCCCAGGGGCCAAACCGCCGGGTCGAGCGCGCCCACGATGCGGTAGCGCGCGCGCCAAGTGCGGCTGAGCGGGTCGGCCGCGCCGGCCACCTCACGCAACTGCAGCGGCTGGCGCGCGCCGTCGGGCAACACGGCATAACCCGTGCGCGGCGCGCTCAGGCCTTGGGGCAAAAACAGCTCGATCTCGCGCTCACCCGCGTGCGCCAGCGTGCCCACGCTCTGGCCAGCAGCCAGCACCTGGCCGGGTTCGGCGCTGAGTTCGAGCAGCACCCCGGCCGCCGGGGCGCGCAACTGCGTGTGCTGGCGCAGGTTGCGCGCCACCGCCGTCTGGCTGCGCGCCGCCTGCACGCGGGCAGCGGCCTCGCGCAGCGCCAGCTCGAAGCGCTCTAGGGTTTGCGCGCTCACAAAGCCTTGCGCCACCAGCTGGCGCTGGCGCTCCAGCTCGCGCTCGGCGTGGCGCTGCGCCGCGTCGGCGCTGGCCAGTTGCGCCGCCGCGCTGGCTTCGTTGGCCAGCAGGTCGTGCGCGTCCAGCGTCAGCAGGGTCTGGCCGGCGCTCACGTGTTGGCCGGCCTGCACCGGGCGCGTCAGCACCCGGCCGCCCACCTGCAAGGCCAGCGGCGTTTCGTGGCGCGCCCGCAGCGTGCCCGAAAACTGGCGCTCGCCCGGGGCCGAGGCCTCGATCGGCACCGTTTTCACCCACGGCGGTGGGGCTTCGGCAGCGGGCGCAGCGGGGCCTTGGCAGGCCGTCAAAAAAACGAGGGTCGTCAAGCTGAGCAACGCGGCCCGTAGCGTGTAGGCAGTCATGGCATCCCGATTGTTGGTGTGACCCCGCTGCGCCGACGGGGTCGAGAGCGGCCCATTCTAGTGGCTTTCCTGTACCCCCGGGTGCATCTAAAGCGCTGCCCTAGGCGCACCCTCATACAACCCAATCGGCCATCTGCTGCCCCAGCCGCACCGGCTGGTCGGCCGTCCAGCTTGGGTTCCAGCGCAGCAAGCCGGGCGGGAACAGCAGCACCACGGTCGAGCCCAGCAAAAAGCGCCCCATCTCGGCGCCACGCTCGAGCTCGATCGCGCGCTCCTCGTAGCGCCAGTCTTGCAGCAGACCCGGGCGCGGCGGGTTGACCACGCCGTGCCAGGCGGTGGCCATGCTGCCGACGATGGTGGCTCCCACCAGCACCAGCGCAAAGTCGAAGCGCCGCCCGGCGTGCGCGCCCTCGAACACGCAGACCACGCGCTCGTTGCGCGCAAACAAGCCCGGCACGGCGCGCACGGTGGCCGGATTGACCGAAAACAGCGCCCCCGGCACGTGGATCATGCGTTTCAGGCGCCCGGCGCAGGGCATGTGGATGCGGTGGTAGTCGCGCGGGCTCAAGTACAGGGTGGCAAAGTCGCCGTGCTCGAAGCCGGCCGCCAGCTGCGCGTCGCCGCCCAGCAGCGCGATGCTGCGGTAGTGCTGACCCTTGGCCTGAAAGATGCGGTCGCCCTCGATGCGGCCCAGCTGGCTCACGGCGCCATCGACCGGGCACAACAGCCCCGATTCGGCCAGCGGCCGCACCCCGGGCTTGAGGGCGCGGGTGAAAAAATCGTTGAAGGTGGCGTAGGCGCCAAAGTCGGGCTGCAGCGCCTCGCTCATGTCCACGCGGTAGCGCGCGGCAAAGCGGCGCATGGCCCACTGCGTGGCGGCACCGAGTGGGCGACGCGCCAAAGCGCCGGCCAGTTCGGTCAGGGCCTGTTTGGGCAACACATACTGGGTCCAAATAGACCAACGCTCATCAGCCACGGCAGCTCCGGATGCAAATGGCGGATTCTAGTGCCGCGCCTGCGTGTGCCCAGCACATGCGCCCGACTCCGTCCGGCGCCAACCCCGGTGCGGCAACAGGCTCAGGGCCGCTCGCCCAACTGCAGGCGGCGCTCGATGTCGTCGAGCACGGGCAGCAGATCGGCAACGCTGTCGATCTGGTAGTGAGGCTGCGCCGGGCCGAGCTCTTGCGCGACCCGCTGGCGTGTGGCTGCGCGCGCATGCGCATCCAAGGCCTGGTAGGCTTCGAGGCTGAGCCCGGCCGGGCTGCCCGAGAGCAGCACGGCCACGCTCCACATGCCGGCGCGCCGCGCCTCGAGCAGGCCCGGCAGGGTGTCATCGACCTTGACGCAGTGCTGCACGGCCCCGATTTTGAGCTCCAGCACGCACTGCAAGGCCTGCCACGGCCCGGGGCGCGATCCGGCCGCCAGATCGTCGGCGCAGATGGTGCAATCGGGGCGGTAGCCCTGGTCGGCCGCAGCCGCCATCAGCCGCTGCATGACGGCGCGCGGATAACCGGTGGTCGTGGCGATGTGCAAGCCGCGTGCGCGCGCCGCCGCGACCGCCTCCAGCGCCCCGGGAATCAGGCCTGCATGCAGGGCCACGCGCTCGATCTGCAAGGGCATGAAGGTGCGGTAGAGCACATCGACGTCGGCCTGGCTCAGCCCACGGCCAAAGCGTGCCTGCCAGCGCGCGGCGACGCTGGGCAGCTGGCCCAGCGCTTCGATGTGCTGCCACTTGCCCAGCCCCATCGGCGCTCGCGCCTCGGCCAGCGTGAGCTCGAAGTCGAAAGCGGCGCGAAAGGCTTCGACAAAGATCTGCGTCGGCGCAAACGAGCCGAAATCGACCATGGTTCCGGCCCAGTCGAAAATCACGGCCTCGAGGGCTTGGGTGCGGTGCATATGAACGGTCTCCTGATTTGAGTTGGATGGGTTGGGGGCGCTCAGCCAGAGGTTTTCTTGGAGCGGACGGCGGCACAGGCGGCCAAAAAAGACGGGGCGTAGGGGTCGAAACTGCCGCAGCGGGCCGGGTTCATGGCCTCTGGAGCCACGAAGGGCGCGCTGCCACAGACCAGCTCGGCGATCAAGCGCCCGACACCGCCCGAGCAGGTCACGCCGGCGCCGTTGCAGCCCGTGGCCAGGTACAACCCGGCCAAGTTGGGGTGCGCGCCGACGATCAACTGCCCGTCGGGCGTGTAGTTGCTGGGGCCTTGAACGTAGTGGGCAATCGGCGTTTGCGCCAGCGCCGGAAAAAACGGCTCGAGCGCCGGGGCACCGGCGGCCAGTTCGTCCCAGCCTTCTGGGTCGCTGGGGTTGAAGGCGTAGCCGCCCAAGTCCTCGGGCAAGGTGCGGGCGTCGGCAACCACCGATTGGGCTTCGCGCAGACCAAACAACAAGGCCCCGACCTCGGGGCGGGCGTAGGCCCGGATGTCGGTCAGCAAGACGATGCAGCCGTCGCGTGCAAAGCGGGCATCGGGGGCCGTGATCCAGTACTGGCTGCGCACCGGTGCCATCGGCAACGCCAGGCCGGTGTCCAAGCTGAGCCGGTTGGCCCAAGCCCCGGCGGCGTTGACGACCACACTGGCCTCGATGCGGCTGCCGTCGGCCAGCAACAGCGCGCGCACCGCCGCCCCGTCGTGTTCGACCGCAGCCACCGCCGTCTGCGTCTGCACCTTGGCGCCGAGCTGGGTCGCGCTGCGCAGGTAGGCGCTGGTGAGCAGATAGGGGTCGAGGTAGCTCTCGTGGGGAAAAAAGGCGGCGCAATCGAAGGACTGCGGGTTCAGCCACGGCGCGCGCGCAGCCGCGCAAGCGCGTGCCGCTTCGGCCTCCAGCCACTGGCCCTCGATGCCGGCCTCTAGGCAGCGCGCCAGCAGTGCCTGCAAAGCGGCGCTGCCGGCGGCGCTGGCCACATGCAAAGCGCCCACCGTGTGGCGGCCCAGCGCCGCGCCTTCGGCTGCGCTCAGATGCGCCAGGGCGCGCAGCGTTTCTTGGGCCAAGGCGCGCTGCAAGGGGTTGTCGCGCACCAGCGCCAGCATCGCGGCCGAACGGCTGGTGGCGCCACTGGCAGGCTGGGAGCGCTCGAGCACCAGCACGCGCGCGCCCAGTCCGCGCTGCGCCAGGGCATAGGCCACGGCGGCACCCAGCACGCCGGCACCGATGATCAGAAGGTCGCGTTGACTCATGGGATAAAGCTCCAGTGGAAAAAAGTTGGATGGAGGGGGTCAGTGCGCTGGCGGGTTGCGCCAAGCTTGGTGCTGGCGCAGCAGCAGGTGGGTCAGGATCGAGTAGAGCAAACTGGCGCCGGCGCAGGTCAGCACGATCAGCGTCGCCATGGCGGCTGCGGGGCCGATCTTGCCGGCTTCGTCGAGATGCAAAATGGTGACCGCCGCCGGCAGGGTGTCGGGCGAATACAGGAACACCAGCGCCGAAATCGTGGTCATGGCGTTGATGAACAGGTAGCGCGCGATGTCGAGCACGGCCGGCAGACAGATCGGCAAGGTGACGCGCCAGAGGGTCACGAAAGTGGACACCTTGAGCGAGGCCGAGACCGCTTCGAACTCGCGGTCTATGCTCTTGAGTGCCGTCACCGCGCTCAGGTGGCAGGCGGTATAGAAGTGCACCACGGTGCAGATCACCATGATCGCCAGCGTGTGAAACAAGGCATTGAACGGATTGCCGGGCGCATTGAAGAAAAAGATGTAGCCCAGCCCCAGCACCAGCCCGGGAATGCCCATGGGCAAGGCCGCCAGCGCGCGCACCAAGGCCGGCAACAGGCCCGATGGCGGGTGGGTTTTCTCCAGCAACCAGGCACCGAGGAAGATGAAGGGGGTGCCAAACAGCGCCGTCAGGGCCGCGATGGTCAGGCTGTTGTAGTAGGCGTCGAGCACGCCGGCAAAGGCCAAGCCCTCGGTGTAGTGCTCCAGCGTCAGCGACAAGTCCCAGGGCCAGAAGCTGATCACCGAGGTGTAGGCGGTCATGCCCAGCACGCCCAGCATGAGTGCGGTAATGGCCAGACAGTACAGCAGCAACGGTGCGTCACGCTTCCAGTCTGGACGCGGCTGGTAGGGTACGGCGCGCGCGCTCAGGCTGGCCTGTTGGCGCCGTTGCACGTGGTAGTCGATCACAAACGCCGCCAGCACCGGCAGCAGCAACAACAGGGCCACCACGGCGCCGCGCTCGAAGTTCTGCAAGCCCACGGTCTGCACATAGACCTCCATCGCCAGCACCGGAAAGTTGCCGCCTATGACCTTGGGGATGCCGAACTCGCTCACCGAATAGGCAAACACCAGCATCGCGGCGCTGATCAGGCCATAACGCGCCGCCGGCAGGGTGACGGTGCGAAAACGCCGCCAGCGCGAAGCGCCCAGCGCTTCGGCCGCCTCGTACAGGCGCGCGTCGGTGGTGGCCAAGGCCACCAGCAGAATCAGCAGCGCATGGGGGAAACTGGCATAGACCGTGGCCATGACGATACCGATCGGGCCATAGACGCTGTGACCGCCGAGCAAAAAAACCAGCACGCCCTGGGTGCCAAACCATTGGATGAAGGCAATCGCCCCGACCAGCGACGGCCCCAGCAGCGCCGAAAGGCCGATCAGTCGCCACATGCCCTTGAGTGGCAGACAGGCGCGCTGGATCGCGTAGGCATAGACAAAGGCCAGCGGCACGGTGATCGCGGTCACCAGCGCTGCCACCCAGAGCGTGTTCCAGGTCGCTTGCCACATCCCCGGTGCGGCGGCAAAGGCGCGGAAATGGGCCAGACTCCACTGACCGTCTTCGGCGCGCAGGCTGCCCAGCAGCAAGGCCGCCAGCGGCAGCAGCAAAAACAAGGCCAACGCCGCCGCCACGACCAGCAGCAGCGCCCCGGGCAGGCGCTGGAGCCAGCGGCGCGGCCGGGTCGGGGCCGAATGCAGCAAGGCTGGGGTGGCGCTCATGCCCCGGCCTCGGGCAGGGGCTGCAAGTGCTCGGGCGGAATGGCCATGCGCACGATCGCCTCCGGGACGAGCTCGCGCCCCTCCAGGTAGTTGCTGGAAAACTGCGCCACCAGCGTCTGCGCCCCGGCGTTGAGCAAGTCCAGCGTGACGAGCGTATAAGCCCCGAGGAACTCGCAGCGGCGCACCCGTGCGTAGCAGCCGTTTTCACCGCCATCGGTGACGCGCTGCAGACGGATGTCTTCGGGGCGCACAAAGAAGCGCGCTTTTGGCGCCTCCGACAACGGTGCACCGGTGCGCAACAGCAGGTTGCCGCTGCGCACATGGTGCGACCCGACGCGCTCGGCTTCGATCAGGTTGCCGCGCCCGATGAAATCGGCCACGAACTCGTTGCTGGGCTGGCGGTATATGGTGTGCGGGCTGCCGATTTGCTGGATTCGTCCGTCTTTCATGACCACCATGCGGTCGGCCATGGCCAGCGCCTCCTCCTGGTCGTGCGTGACCATCAGCGTCGTCACGCCCAAGCGGCGCTGCAGACTGCGGATTTCGGCGCGCAAGCGCACCCGTTCGATCGCGTCCAGCGCCGACAGCGGCTCGTCGAGCAGCAACAAGTCCGGTGCCGTGGCCAAGGCCCGCGCCAGCGCGATGCGCTGCTGCTGCCCGCCCGAGAGCTGGGCCGGGTATTTGGCACCGCTGCCCGGCAACCCGACCAGCTCCAGCATGGCTTCGACACGCTGGTGCAGCGCGGTGCGTGGTGCATGGCGGCTCTTGAGGCCATAGCCGACGTTGTCGCTCACCGTGAGGTTGGGAAACAAGGCGTAGGACTGGAACACGATGCCGTAGTCGCGTTCGGACGGCGCGCGCTGCGAGATCTCCTGCCCGGCATGGAAAATGCGGCCCTGATCCTGCCGCTCCAAGCCGGCGATGACGCGCAGCAGCGTGGTCTTGCCGCACCCCGAAGGGCCCAGCAAGACCACCAGTTCGCCATGCTCGATGGCCAGATCGACGGCGTCGAGGGCGACGAAGCGGCCGAAGCGTTTGGTCGTCTGCTGGACTTCTAAATGGGGCATGGCCGGTGCGCGCCTATCAACGCCGGGGTTCGGAACGGGCGGCGTAGCGGCGTTGCCACTCTTCGAGGATGGCGGCGCGGTTGCGGCCGAGCCACTCAAAGTCGTTGCGCACCAGGCGCTGTTCGAAATCGGCCGGCACATGCTCGAGCCGCGTCGCGATCCCCGGTATGGCGGTGATGACGAAATTGCGCGCGAACAACTCGTTGGCCTCGCGGCTGCTGACCCAGTCCAGCAGGCGCTGGGCGGCTTCTAGGCGCGGCGTGCCGCGCACGATGGCCGCCGACTCCAAATCCCAGCCCAGGCCTTCGCGCGGGTAGATGATGTCGATCGGGGCGCCGCGGGCGCGCAGCGCGTTGGCACGAAACTCAAACGCGATCCCGACCGGGAACTCGCCGGCAGCCGCCATCACGCACGGACGTGAACCCGAGTGGGTATAGACGGCGACGTTCTCGTGCAAACGGTCCATGAACTGCCAGCCGCCCGGCTCGCCAAACATTTGCAGCCAAGCGGTGACGTTGAGAAAGCCAGTGCCCGACGAAGCCGGGTTGGGCATCACGATCCGGCCCCGGAACTCGGGCCGCAGCAGATCCTGCCAGCTCTCGATGTTGGGCAGACCGAGGCGTTGTTTTTCGACCGTGTTGTAACAAATCGCCGCACCCCAGACGTTCATGCCGATCCAGGCGGGCGGGTTGTCGGCGTCACGGAAGCGCGGATTGAGGGCGCGCAGATTGGCCGGGGCGTAGGGCTGGAGCATGTTCTCGCGCTCGAACACCGTCATGCTCGAGGCCGCCACACCCATGATGACGTCGGCCACCGGGCGCTCGCGCTCGGCCAGCAGGCGCGCCGTGATGATGCCGGTCGAGTCGCGCGTCCAGCGGATTTCGATGTTTGGGTGCTGGCGGTTGAAGGCTTCTTGGTAGGCGCGCAACTGATCGGTCTCGAGCGCGGTATAGACGTTGAGCACGACCCGTTCGGTGGTTTGCGCGGGCGCGACACCGGCAAAGGCGAGCGCGGCGGCGGCCAGCAGACTGCTGACCAAGTTTCGGCGTTTGAGCATCGATGATTCTCCGGTTGGCAAGGGGTGGGACGGCGCATCTCGGGTGCCGAGTCCGGCATGGACTCGCAGGCTCGGTGAGCGCACGGCCCATGCTAACGGCGCTTTGTGGCAGATTGTTGACAATCTGCAAAACTGTACTTGGCTTAGAATGGCCGCTTCGTTCAGTCCACACACGCCATCCAGATGACCCAAATGCACCCCTTGGCGGGCGACGACGCCCTGGCTGTGGTGCAGCACAGCTCCCTGACGCGCTTGGTCGCCGAGGCGGTCGAGCGCCTGATCCTCGGCGGCGAGTTGGCTCCAGGCTCCAAGCTCAACGAGGCCGCATTGGCCGATCGCTTCGGCGTCTCGCGCGGGCCGCTGCGCGAGGCTTTGCGCACGCTCGAGGTCTCGGGCCTGATCCGGCAAGAGAAAAACCGCGGCGCCTTCGTGCGGGTTATCGCGCTCGCCGAAGCGGCCCAGATTTACGAGGTGCGCGCCGGGCTCGACGCCAGTGCCGGTCGGCTGCTGGCGCTGCGCATCACCCAAGCCGAGCTCGACGAACTGCGGACCCTGATCGCGGCCATGCACGAAGTCGCACAGCGCGCCGAAGTCGATGCCTTTCACCGGCTCAATCTGGCCTTCCACGACCGCCTGATCGAAATGAGCGCCAACCCAGCCTTGATCGAGGTCTATCGGCGCCTGGTCAAACAACTCACGCTGTTTCGGCGCCGCAACCTGTTGGCGCCGCGCGCGATCCCCCATTTCGCCGAGGAGCACGGCCAGATCGTCGAGCTGCTGGCGCGAGGCGATGCCCGGGCCTGCGCCGAAGCGCTGTACCAGCACGCGCTGGGTGGGCGCGCACGCATGATCGCCGACGGTGAGTTGGCTGGGGTCGTCGATGGCGCCTGACCGCAGCGAGGGCGATGTCAACTTGGGCGCGCGGCGCCAAGACTGGCAGGCGCAGCACCTGGACGCAGCGACGCGCAGCCTGCTCGAGCAAGACGCGCACTGGTTTTTGCACCAGTCGCTCTCCACCCCGTGCCTGAACGCGCTCGCGCAGGCCGAGGGCAGTTGGCTCACCGATCTGGCCGGGCGCCGCATCCTCGATCTGCACGGCAACAGTCTGCATCAGGTCGGCTATGGCCATCCGCGCGTGCGCGCGGCCATCGAGCACAGCCTGCACGAGTTGCCTTTTACGCCGCGGCGCTACACCAACCGCTACGCCGTCGAGCTGGCCCGCCGGCTCTGCCAAGCGGCCCCGATGGCCGAGGCCAAGCTGCTGCTGGCCCCAAGCGGCACGGTGGCGATCGGGATGGCACTCAAGCTGGCCCGGCTGGTTACCGGACGCTTCAAAACCCTGTCGATGTGGGACGCTTTTCACGGCGCCTCGCTCGACGCGATCTCGCTCTCGGGCGAGGCGGTGTTCCGGCGCGGCAGCGGGCCGCTGCTGCCCGGCGCGGCCCAGGTGCCTCCGTGCGCGCCGCGCCATTGTGTGCTGGGCTGCGCCGGCCAGTGCGCTTTGCGTTGCGTCGATTACATCGAATACTGCCTGCAGCGCGAGGGCGATGTGGCCGCCTTGGTGGTCGAGACCATCCGCAGCACCGACGTGCAAGTGCCGCCGCTGGCTTACTACCAGCGGCTGCGCGAACTCTGCACCCGCTATGGGGTGTTGCTGATCATGGACGAGATTCCGATCGCGCTCGGGCGCACCGGCCATCTGTTTGCGCTCGAACGCTACGGCATCGAGCCCGACATGCTGGTGCTCGGCAAGGGGCTGGGGGGTGCCAGCATGCCGCTGGCCGCACTGATCGCACAGCGCCGCTTCGACGTCGGCCAGCAGCACAGCCTCGGCCACTACACGCACGAAAAGAGCCCGGTGGCCTGTGCCGCCGCGCTGGCCGTGCTCGACGTGATCGCAGACGAGGGCCTGCTGCAGCGCAGCCGCGACTTGGGACTGCGCGCCGTGGAGCGCTTGCGCCGCGGCTGCGCCGAACTGGCATCAGTGGCCGAGGTGCGCGCGGCCGGCCTGCTGATCGGGGTCGAACTGGCCGACTGGCAGGGCCGCTGCGGCACCGATCTGGCCGAGGCGGTGCTCTACCGCTGCCTGAGCGTTGGGCTCTCGTTCAAGATCGGCCAAGGCCGGGTGCTGGTGCTGGCGCCACCGCTCAACATCGCCGAAGCCGATCTGGACTGGGCGCTCGACACCCTGCTGCAGGCCCTGCACGCCGAGTGCGCTCAGCCCTGACCGCCCCATGCCCCGCGCCCCTGAAAGCTCGGAGACTCAGAGGCCGCTGTAGCCGCCGGCGCCCAAGGCAAGCCAATGGGCGAAAATGCCGCCATGCCCTCTGCCCTGTTCACTGTCGATGGTCTCTGCAAGCGCTACGGCGGCGCGGCGGTGGTCGATGAGCTGTCGTTTGCGATTGAGCCCGGCGAATGCTTGGGGCTGATCGGCCCCAACGGCGCCGGCAAGACCACCACCTTGCGCATCAGCCTCGGCCTGACCCACGCCGACAGCGGCCGCGTCGAGGCCTTTGGCTTGTCCATGCCCGAACACGCCCAAGCCATCAAGGCGCAGATGGGCGTGGTGAGCCAGTTCGACACGCTGGACCCCGACTTCACCTGCGCCGAAAACCTGCGCGTCTTTGGGCGCTACTTCGGCCTCGACCGGGCCACGCTGGCGGCGCGCATCCCGGCGCTGCTCGATTTTGCCGCGCTATCGCACAAGGCCGACGCCAAGCCGGGCGAGCTCTCGGGTGGCATGAAGCGGCGCCTGTCGCTGGCGCGCGCGCTCATCAACGACCCGCGCCTGCTGCTGCTCGACGAGCCCACCACCGGGCTCGACCCGCAGGCGCGGCACCTGATGTGGGAGCGGCTGCAGCAGTTGCTCAAGCAGGGCAAAAGCATTTTGCTCACCACCCACTTCATGGACGAGGCCGAGCGCCTGTGCCAGCGCCTAGTGGTCATCGACCAAGGGCGCAAAATCGCCGAAGGGCGCCCGCGCGAGCTGATCGCGCAGCACCTAGAGCCCGATGTGGTCGAGGTCTATGCCCAGCAAAACCACGAGGTGCAGGCGCTGGCGCAGTCGGCGCTGGCCGGGCTGGCGCAGCGGGTGGAGGTGAGCGGCGAGACGGTGTTTTTCTACACCCTCGACGCGCGCCCGCTGCTGGCCGCCCTCAACGACTGGCCGCAGCTGCACACCCTGCACCGGCCCGCCAACCTTGAAGACCTGTTCCTCAAGCTCACCGGGCGCCAGATCCGGCAAGAAGGATGAGCGACTGGCGCATCATCGTCCACATCGAGGACGGAGCACTGCGCATCCTTGTGCTGCGCATCGGCGACCGCAAAGCGGTTTACCGCCACTGAAGTAACGGCGTTGCTTGCGCCTTGCCGGAGCACCTACGCACCAACCAACTTTCGCAGTCCAGCAACCGACCACCCAAGGCGGCGCCCAACCTTGATCGGCTGCGGGCAAATCGGGTGCATACCCTCATGGCAGTCGGTTAAGCTCAAAATGCATGGCCCAAGTCTGCGTATAAAGTAGGGATATGTCTGAGCCACACCCGACCAGCCCCATACAGGCGCCCAAGCTCTACCGTGAACTGGCGCACTGGTACCCGCTCTTGACGCCGGTGGCCGACTACGCCGAAGAGGCCACCTTTTACCGGCGTTTGTTCGAGGCCCACTGCCAGCGCCCCCCTCAAACCCTGCTCGATTTGGGCAGCGGCGGCGGCCACAATGCCGCCCACTTGAAGGCGGCGCTGGCCTGCACGCTCGTCGATCTGGAGCCGGCCATGCTCGCTTTGAGCCGCCGCCTGAACCCGGAGTGCACGCACATTCAGGGCGATATGCGCACGCTGCGGCTCGGGCGCGTCTTTGATTGCGTGCTGGTGCACGACGCCATCAGCTACATGAGCACGCGCGCCGATCTGGCCAGTGCCATCGCCACGGCTTATGCCCACACCGCCCCCGGTGGGGTGGCGCTGTTGCAGCCGGATTTTGTGCTCGAGACCTTCACCCCCGGCACCGAAAGCGGCGGCAGCGACGGCAACGGACGCGGCTTGCGCTACCTCGAGTGGCGCTGGATACCCGACGCGCACGCCGAGCGCTACATCACCGACATGGCCTACCTGCTGCGAGACGAAAACGGCGTCACCCAAGCCGTGCACGACCGGCACTGGATGGGGCTGTTCACCAGAGCCGTGTGGTTGCAGCTGATCGCCGCCGTCGGTTTCGAGCCGCTGGCGCTCCCGTTTGAGCACAGCGCATACAGCGACACCGGCGCCGAGGTCTTTCTCGGGCTGCGCCCTGTGGCCTGACACAGGTTTTCTTTATGCGCAGCTGCTTGCCCAAGGGTTGAGAACGCCGAGGCCTTCAATGCCTGTATCGGATTTTGCACGTTTATGCTCTTATGGCGCTGGTGCGCTGGGGGCGGTCGGCCGATTTTTGGCCGCGCAGCGGACGGCATGAGGCCGGTCTCTCCCAGCGCACCAGCGCCTGTCAGGGAGCAAAAAATGGAAATTGAATTTCCCCGGGCCCCGATTTCCCCAGCTTCCGCTTCGCTCAGCGGGCCTTGGGGTGTTCGGTAATGAACTGGCGCAGGGCGCTGTCAATGCGGGTTTGCCAGCCGGCGCCAGACGACTTGAAGTGCTCGATCACCTCGTGCGACAACCGAATGTTGATGCGCTCTTTCGGGTGCTCGGCGCGCGGGCGGCCTCGTGGCTTGAGCATTTGTTGGGCGATCTTTGGGCCGAAAAGCTGAGGCAGCACCGCGCTGGCCGGTCGCGCTTCGGCGAAATCTTGCGCCGTCCATTCCGGATTCTCGTCATCCAAGCGCTCAGGGTTTGGCTTGTTTCTCATGCTGCTGCACCTCTCGTTGGTTCGCCTTGCGCAGGCTGATGACGTGCACCTTGCCAGCGCGGGGTGTGAAAACCACGGCGTGGAGCCGGTCTCCGATGTATCCGATGGCCCGATACCGGCGCTCGCCGCAGTCTTTCCGGTCATCCTCTTGGATCGCCGCGTCAGACCAGTCAAACTGTGAAACCAACGTGAACGACAGGCCTCGCTCTCGTTCGTTGCGTTCGCTTTTGGCGGCGTCAAAGCTAATGTCCACCCCATTTATTGTACGCACAAAAACAGAGGGGGACAGATCGGCATCTGAGCAGTGTGCACGCCCATGCTCTGATAGGGCTGGGGCGCTGGGGGCGGTCGGCCGATTTTTGGCCGCGAAGCGGACGGTATGAGGCCGGCCGCCCCCAGCACCCCAGCCCCAACCCCACCCCCTTGCCGACGAGCGAAACCCATAAAATAAAACCCAACCCCTAGTCCGACCAAGTGAAAAGTTGTGACCCGACCCCCGATTTCTTGAACCCGATTTCCGATGCCGCTTCAACCCACCTCAAACACTCTGCCACAGTGCACACCCCGAACCCGGCCGCAAGGATGAGCGCCCTGCCCGCCCGCGCCCGCAGCCACTGGCGCGCACCGCAGCTGTCGTGGCGCTTTTGGCCCGTGTTCCAGCGCAACCTGCTGGTCTGGCGCAAGCTGGCGCTGCCGAGCCTGGTGGGCAACATCGCCGAACCGCTGATCTGGCTGCTGGCCTTTGGCTACGGCATGGGGATGCTGGTCGGGCAGGTCACGGTCAGCGGCCCCGACGGACTGCCGCTGGCGGTGCCTTACCTGCTGTTTCTGGCCAGCGGCGCGATTTGCATGAGCGCCATGAACGCCGCCAGCTTCGAGGCCCTGTACTCGGCCTACTCGCGCATGCAGGTGCAAAAAACCTGGGACGGCATTTTGAACGCGCCGGTCACGCTCGACGACATCGTGCTGGCCGAAATGCTCTGGGCCGCGTTCAAGGCGCTGTTCACCGTCTGCGCCATTTTGGGCGTGATTCTGCTGCTGGGCATCAGCCAGGCCCCCAAACTCTGGCTGGCACTGCCGGTGTTGCTGCTGCTGGGCATCGCCTTCAGCTGCTTGGCGCTGATCTTCAATGCGCTGGCGCAGGGCTACGATTTTTTCACCTACTACTTCACGCTCTTCCTGACACCGATGATGTTTTTGAGCGGCGTGTTTTTTCCGCGCGAGCAACTGCCCGCCGTGGTGTATGCCATCTCCGAGCTGCTGCCGCTGACTCACGGCGTGGCGCTGGTGCGGCCCCTGTTCCTGAACCAATGGCCCACCGACGCCGCGTTGCACTTGGCCGTGCTGGCGCTCTATGCCGTGGCCGCGTTCTGGATTGCGCTGGCGCTGACGCGCAAACGCTTCGCGCGCTGATAGACTGGCAGGGCGGATAACAGCATCGCCGCCAAACCCCCATGCTGATCGCCCAGCTCTCCGACCTGCACCTGCGCGCCGCGCCGCCCGCAGGCGCGCGCGTGGACACCGCCGCGCTGCTGCGCGCTTGCGTGCACGACCTGTGCACGCGCCAGCCCACCCCCGATCTGCTGCTGCTCAGCGGCGACCTGAGCGACAGCGGCAGCGCCGCCGACTACGCCTTGCTGCGCCAGCTGGTGCAGCCGCTGCGGGCGCTGGGCGTGCCCGTTTTGCCGCTGCTGGGCAACCACGACCGGCGCGCGGCGCTGCGCCTGGCCTGCGCCGACTGGCTGCAGGCCTGCCAGCGCCTGCACCCCACCTTTGTGCAGTACGTGTGGGAGCATCCGGCGCTGCGCCTGGTGGCGCTCGACACCGTGGCCGAAGGCTGCGCGCACGGCGAACTGTGCGCCCAGCGGCTGCACTGGCTGGAGCAGGCGCTGGCGGCCAGCCCCCAGCCCACCCTGCTGCTGCTGCATCACCCACCCTACGCCACCGGGCTGGCCGAGATGGACGGCATGGCGCTGCGCCAAGGCGCAGACCCGCTCGAAGCGCTGCTGTGGCAACACCCGCAGGTGCAGGCGCTGCTGTGCGGCCACCTGCACCGCGTCACGGTCACGCGGGTGGCGCACACGCTGGCCATCAGCGCACCCTCGACGGCGCACCAGATCGCGCTCGACCTGCGCGCCGACCAACCGGCGCGCTACCGGCTGGAGCCGCCCGGCTACCTGCTGCACCGCTGGCACGGCCAGCGCCTGCTCACCCACACCGTGGTGGTGGGCGACTTTGGCGCGCCGCAGGATTTCGACACGCTCTAGCAGGCCGTTGAACCCCCATACCCAGTCCTGCATTTGCTATCATTTGGATCACGGATCGACCACACGCTGGACGCGGTTGCTCGATTCCGGCTGAACGCCCCTCCCTTTCTGTATCGGTACCCGAGCGATGAACCTGATCGGCAGAGCTACGCGCAAACACTATTACGAGGATCCCTATCTTTCCTGCTGTCCGGCCGTCGTGGTACGCAGCGGGGAAGATTACATTGAACTCGATGGCACTGTGGCCTACCCGGAGGGGGGCGGCCAAGAGTCGGATCGTGGAGTCATCCGGCTCGCGAGCGGACGCGTCGTCCGCTTCGTGGAAGCCAAGCGCATGTATGGACACGCGCCGCAACTTGAGGGATTCCCGGACATCCAAGTGGAAGGGGTGATCTGGCACATGATCCACCCCGATGACCGGGCGATTGCGGCCACGATCCAAGCCGGGGCCGCAATCGAAGTCGAGATCGATGTGGAACGCCGGGCGCGCTTGTCACTGAGCCATTCTGCCTCGCATCTCGTCTATCTCGGGATCGCGCAACACCGGCCCGACGCCCTCCCTGGAATCCTCGGCTGTCACATCAAGCCCGACGGGGCCCGGTTCGACTTCAAGGTTGCGCAACGCTTCACGCCTGAAGAGGTGGAGGCGATCGCCGCGTACGCGAATGCCTTGGTTCACCGCGACATCGATATGCGGGTGCAAGCGCACGCTGAGCACCCGGATGCACGCATCTGGCACTGCGAAGCGCACCAGATACCGTGCGGCGGCACGCATCTGCAGTCTGCCGGTGCGATTGGCCCCGTGCGGGTACGGCGCAAATGCCTAGGGGCGGGCAAGGAGCGACTGTCCTGCGAATTTGCCCAAGCGACAGTGGATCTGGCGCCCTATCGCAGCGCCGGCGACGCATTCTGAACGCACTCCGGGATGTTGATGAATCAACCCAGCGCCCACAACCCAGCCAGTCTGCCGAATGCTGCCCATGGCTCAAGCGATGGCAATGTTTTGCACCCCCACAAACTCGGACTCCAGCGTCGGTTCGCCGTCTTCGAGCAGCATGGCAATCACCTCGCGCAGGTTGTGACTGACTTCATCCAGCGTCGCTCCTTGGGAATGAGCGCCGTGAAAACCGGGGACGAAACCCACGAACAAACCCGTTTGTGGGCAGCGCTCGATTACCGCTGAATAGACTTTCATGGCTGGCTCCGAAATCAGTTTGGAAAACAGATCACCGTTCTACGCCCTGCGATAGGCAAGCGGCAATGCCAAACGTGTGATGCGTGATGGGACGATGGCACTCCTGCACGACACCAGCGGCCGCCTCCGGCGTCCATCATACCTGCGCCGCCAGACGCGAGCAACCATCCCCCTGTCAACCCTGTAAACCCGGCCGTGACTGCGGCGTTACTGCAGCGGCGGCTCCGCCTCCCGGTCAGCGCCCTCGGGCCCCGGGTCTTCGAGCAGGCGCGAGCGCTGGCTCCAGCGCAAGGTCAGGGTGGCTAGGCACAGCGCCGACAGCGCCGCCAGCGACACCGACAGCGGCACCCCCACCCAGTGCGCCAGCTTGCCCCATGCCGCCGCGCCCAAGGCGGCGCCACCCATGAGGGCCATTTGATAGACCGAAATGGCGCGCGCGCGCACCCAATCGGGCATCGCAAACTGGGCCGCCACATTGAGCGTGTTGGCCACCGCGATCCACGCCATGCCGGCCACGAACATCGCCAGCAGCGCCGCCCACAGCCCCGGCGCCCAGGTCACCACCAGCATCGCCAGCGCCTGCAGCACCATGCCGGCCCAGACCATGAACGCGCGGCTGTGCCCCCGGCGCAGGCGCGGCAGGTACAGCGCCGACAAAATGGCGCCGGTGCCCATAGCGGCCAGCAGCCACGTAAAGGTGCTGGCGCTGGCACCCTCAAAGCGCAGCGCCAGCAGCGGCAGCAGCCCGATCAGCGCCGCCGAATGGAAAAAAAACAGCCCCACTTGCAGATAAGCCAGCCGCAAACGCGGCGACTGGGCGACAAAGCGCACCCCGACGCGCAGCGCGCTCCAGAAAGGCTCGCGCCGTGCCGGCTTGGGGCACGCGGGGCTGCGCCAGCGCCAGATCAGGGCGGCGCAGCCCACCGCCAGCAGCGCATTGAGCGCAAACACCCACTCGCTGCCCAGCGCCGCAATGATCAACCCGGCCAGCAGCGGGCCGACGATGCGCGAGACGTTCATCGACACCCCATTGAGCGCCAGCGCTGCGGGCAGTTGGGTGCGCGGCACCAGGTGCGGCATCAGGGCGGCATAGACCGGCCAGCGCAGCGCCAGCCCGATGCCATTGGCAAACACCAGCGCCAGCAGCAACGCCGGCGTCAGCGCCTCGAGCTTGACGGCCAGCACCAGCAGCAGCGCCACCAGCGCCGCCCAGACCTGCGTCAGCAGCAGCAAGCGGCGGCGCTCGAGGGCATCGGCCAGCACGCCGCTGGGCAACCCGAGCAGCAGCACCGGCAGCGTGGCGGCGGTCTGCACCAGCGCCACCCACGCCGGCGAGGTGGTCAGCGTGGTCATGAGCCAAGCGGCGGCCACGTCGTTCATCCACAGGCTGATGTTGGCCGTCAGCCAAGTGATCCACAGCAGGGCGAAGGGGCGTTGCTGCAACGGGGCCAAGGCGGCCAAACCCAAAGGCGGGCGGGCGCTGGGTGCAGAGGAGTCGGGCATCGGCTGCATTGTCGCTGCACGGCGCACAACGCGCCGCCACACGCTGCAATTTGCGCGACGCAGCACAACCGCCAGAAGGCGGCCAGCGATGCGCTACAGTTGAGGCCAAACAATCATATGGAGTGCATCGCATGAAATGGCTGATCCCGGTGGATGGTTCCGAGTTGTCGTTTGAGGCGGTGGCCTACGCCGTGCGCATGGCGCAGGCCGGGCTGGCCTGCGAGCTGGTGCTGGTCAACGTGCAAGAGCCGGCCACTTTTTATGAACTGGTGACCTTGCACGACGCCGAGGCCATCGAGCGCCTGGCCCAAGCCGCCGGGCTCGACCTGCTGGCGGCGGCGGTGGAGCAGGCGCGCGCTGCAGGGCTGCCTTACAGCACCCACGTGCGCATGGGCGAGCCGGTGTCGCTGCTGCTCGAGGTGCTGGAAGAAGAAGGCTGCGAAGGCGTGATCATGGGCAGCCACGGCCGCGGGCTGCTAGGGCGCACCCTGCTGGGCTCGGTGTCGCAGCAGATGCTGCAGCACGCCCCGGTGCCGGTGACTTTCGTCAAACACGCCGCACAGCCCGAATCGGATTCCGAGCCTGACTCCGACTCCGCCTCGGGGGGCGAATGAGCTTTGCGCTCCCCACCCATGATTCAACCTCAACCTCAACCTCAACCCCAGCCTAGGAGACCCGCATGAGTGCATTCGTCGATCTGAAAGCCGCCGACGGTTTTGTCTGCCCCGCCTACATGGCGCAACCCGAGGGCGCCCCGCGCGGTGCGGTGGTGGTGCTGCAAGAGATCTTCGGCGTCAATTCGCACATCCGCGCGGTGGCCGACAGCTACGCGGCGGCGGGCTATCTGGCCTTGGCGCCATCGACCTTTCACCGCGTGCAAGCGGGGGTGGAACTGGGCTACACCGACGCCGACATGCAGGCCGGCTTTGCCCTCAAGCTGCAGGTCGATGCCCTGCCCGCGCCGGGCGTGATGGCCGACATCCAGGCCGCCATCGACACCTTGGTGTTGGCTGCGGGGGTCAAGGTGGGCATCGTGGGCTACTGCTGGGGTGGGTTGCTCACTTGGCGCAGCGCCTGCCAGCTCAACGGTCTGTCGGCTGCCGTGCCCTACTACGGTGGCGGCATGACGGTGGGCGCCGACGCCGAGCTGCAACCCCGGTGCCCGGTGCTGGCGCATTTTGCCGAGCAAGACAGCTGGATCCCGCAGGACACCGTGCAGGCTTTCAAGGCGCGCCACCCGCAGGTGCAGGTGCACACCTACGACGCCCACCACGGCTTCAACTGCGACCAGCGCGGCGCGCACCACGCCCCGTCGGCCGCACTGGCGCGCGAGCGCACGCTGGCTTTTTTGGCGCAGCACCTGGGTTAATCCCCATGGGTCAAGGGTAAACGCCTAAGCCCGAGCCGCCCGTAGGGCGGTTTTTTTTGGCGACAATCTGAGCCAACCGGCAGCCACCAGCGATCCTGGGGGTTGCCGCAGCGCACCCACCCCAGCGGCGGGTGAACGGTAACTGGCGGCCTACCCGGCCGGCCTTGGCGACAGGAGACAAACCCATGAACGCACCCTTGCCCGAAGCGGTTCGGCGCGCCCTTAGCAGCGTCAGCCTAGACGACAAATACACGCTGGACCACGGGCGTGCCTTTATGAGCGGGGTGCAGGCGCTGGTGCGGCTGCCGATGCTGCAGCGCCAGCGCGACTGGCAACTGGGCCGCAACACCGCCGGCTTCATCAGCGGCTACCGCGGCTCGCCGCTGGGCGGCTACGACCAGGCGCTGTGGAAAGCCAAGGTGCACCTGGCCGCGCAGCAGATCGTGTTCCAGCCCGGCGTCAACGAAGAACTGGCCGCCACCGCGGTCTGGGGCACGCAGCAGCTCGGGTTTGCGCCGCCCGGCAGCCAGCGCCACGACGGCGTATTCGGCCTGTGGTACGGCAAAGGCCCGGGGGTGGACCGCTGCGCCGACGTCTTCAAGCACGCCAACATGGCCGGCACCACGCCTTGGGGCGGCGTGATCGCTGTGGCCGGTGACGACCACGTCGCCAAAAGCTCGACCGCCGCGCACCAGAGCGACCACATTTTCAAGGCCTGCGGGCTGCCGGTGTTCTTCCCCGCCAGCGTGCAAGAAATCCTCGACTTCGGGCTGCACGCCTGGGCCATGAGCCGCTTTGCCGGCGTCTGGGCCGGCATGAAAACCATCCAAGAGATCGTCGAGTCGAGCGCCGTGGCCGAGATCGACCCGGATCGGGTGCGCATCGTGGCGCCCGAGTTCGAGCTGCCCGTAGGCGGCGTGCACATCCGCTGGCCCGACGCGGCGCTGGAACAGGAAGCGCGCCTGATGGACACCAAGTGGTACGCCGCGCTGGCCTATGTGCGCGCCAACCGGCTCAACCACAACGCGATCGAGGGCCCGCACGACCGCTACGGCCTCATCGCCAGCGGCAAGGCCTACAACGACACCCGGCAGGCGCTGCGCGACCTCGGGCTCGACGACGCCACCTGCCGCCGCATCGGGCTGCGGCTGCACAAGGTGGGCGTGGTCTGGCCGCTGGAGGCGCAGACCACGCGCGAGTTTGCCACCGGGCTGCGCGAGATTCTGGTGGTGGAAGAAAAGCGCCAAGTGATCGAATACCAGCTCAAAGAAGAGCTCTACAACTGGCGAGCCGATGTGCGCCCCGACGTGCTGGGCAAGTTCGACGAAGTCGGGGCCGACCACAGCGGCGGCGAGTGGTCGATGCCCAACCCGAGCGCCAACCAGCTGCTGCGCGCCAACGCCGACCTGACGCCAGCGCTGATCGCCCAAGCGCTGGCGCGGCGCCTAGCGCGCCACGGCCTGCTGCCTGAGGGCAGCGAGGTGGCGGCGCGGGTGCAGGCGCAGCTCGCGCGCTTGCAGGGCCAGGCGCGGGCCTTGCAGGTGCTCCATGCCGACACGCCGCTGGCCGAGCGCCAGCCCTGGTTTTGCTCCGGCTGCCCGCACAACACCAGCACCCGGGTGCCCGAGGGTTCGCGCGCCATGGCCGGCATCGGCTGCCACTTCATGACCATCTGGATGGACCGCTCCACCATCGGCTTTACGCAGATGGGGGGCGAAGGCGTGCCGTGGGTCGGGCAGCAGCCCTTCAGCCACGAGTCGCACGTCTTTGCCAACTTGGGCGACGGCACCTACTTTCACAGCGGTCTGCTGGCGATCCGCCAGTGCATCGCCGCCAATGTGAACATCACCTTCAAGCTGCTCTACAACGACGCTGTGGCCATGACCGGCGGCCAGCCGCTGGGCGAGCGCGCCGAAGGCCACCACGTGCTGCAGATCGCGCACAGCCTGCAAGCCGAAGGAGTGGCGCGCCTGACCGTGGTCACCGACGAGCCCGAGAAATACCGCGGCGCCCTGCACACCACCGTGGGCGGCAGCACGCTGCGGCTGCCGGCCGGGGTGGCGGTCGAGCACCGCGACCAGCTCGACCGCATCCAGCGCGAATTCCGCCAGCTGCCCGGCACCACCGTGATTTTGTACGACCAGACCTGCGCCACCGAAAAGCGGCGCCGGCGCAAGCGCGGCACCTTGGCCGACCCGGCGCGGCGCGTGCTCATCAACCCGGCCGTGTGCGAGGGCTGCGGCGACTGCGGCGTGCAGAGCAACTGCCTGAGCATAGAGCCGCTGCAGACCGAATTCGGACGCAAGCGCCAGATCAACCAGAGCAGCTGCAACAAGGATTTTTCCTGCCTCAAGGGCTTTTGCCCGAGCTTCGTCACGGTCGAGGGCGGGCAGCTGCGCAAAAGCGCCCCGGCGGGCGCGCTGCCGGCGCCCGAGGCGCTGGGGGCGGTGCCCGAGCCGCCGCTGCCAGCCTTTGATGCCGCCGGGCCGGGCAGCGTCTATGGCATCGTGGTGGCCGGGGTCGGCGGCACCGGGGTCATCACCATCGGCCAGCTGCTGGGGGTCGCGGCGCACCTTGAGGGCAAAGGCGTGGTCACGCAAGACGCCGCCGGGCTGGCGCAAAAAGGCGGCGCCACCTGGAGCCACGTGCTGCTGGCGGCGCAGCAGAGCGACATCTGCACCACCCGCGTCGGCAGCGGTGCGGCCGATTTGATCTTGGGCTGCGACGCCATCGTCGCCGTCAGCAAGGAAAGCCTGGCCCGCGTGGGGCCGGGGCGCACGCGGGTGGCCCTGAACGGCCACGTGAGCCCGACGGCGGCCTTTGTGCACCAACCCGACTGGCACAACCCGGCCAGCCAGTGCCAAGCCACCCTTGAGCGCCTGCTCGGCCCAGAGGCCGTGGCGCCGCTCGACGCCGAGGCCTTGGCCACGCGGCTGCTGGGCGACGCGCTCTACCTCAACCCGCTGCTGCTGGGTTTTGCTTGGCAAAAAGGCTGGCTGCCGCTGCGGCGCGAGTCGCTGCGGCGGGCGATCGAGCTCAACGACGTGGCGGTGGCCAAAAACCTGGCCGCGTTCGAATGGGGCCGCTGGGCGGCGCACGACGGGGCGCGGCTGCAGGCGCTGCTGGCGCCGGCGCAAGCCATCGCGCTGCACCCGCGCGCTGGCCTAGAGGCGCTGCTGCAGCGGCGCAGCGATTTTTTGAGCGCCTACCAGAACCCGGCCTACGCGCAGCGCTACAGCGACTTCGTGCGCCGGGTGCAGCAGGCCGAGGCTGCGGCGCTGGGTGCGGGCACAAGCGCCCTGAGCGAGGCGGTGGCGCACAACCTGTTCAAGCTCATGGCCTACAAAGACGAATACGAGGTGGCGCGCCTGCACAGCGACCCCGCGTTTTTGCGCCAGATCGGGGCCCAGTTCGAGGGCGATTTTGCGCTGCGCTTTCACCTCGCGCCGCCGCTGTGGGCGCGCCGCGATGAGCGCGGCGCGCCGATCAAGCGCGCCTTCGGGCCGTGGATGCTCACCGCCTTCAAGGGCTTGGCGCGCCTCAAGGGCTTGCGCGGCACGGCCTTCGACCCCTTTGGCCACAGCGCCGAGCGGCGCGAGGAACGCGCCCTGATCGGCCAGTACCAAGAGCTGATCGAAGCACTGTTGCCGAATCTAAACCCCGCGCGCAAGGCGCTGGCGCTGCAACTGGCGGCGCTGCCCGAAGGCATCAAGGGTTTTGGCCACGTCAAGGCGCGCCACTTGGCCGCCGTGCGCCTGCGCTGGAGCGAGTTGCTGGCGCAGTGGCGTGCTGCCGGGCCGCTGCCGCCCGATGCGCCCGAACCCGGCGCCACCGCTGGGCCCTGAACGCGCCTCGCCCGCTGCCTAGCGCCCAGCGCCCCTTACACTCGCTGCTTTGATTCAACAGAGGTGCCTTATGGGGCTTGGGGTGGCCTTTGCCTTGCTGGCGGGGATGTTGTGGGGCTTGGTGTTTTTGGTGCCGCTGTTGCTGCCCGAGTACCCGGCGGCCTTGCTGGCCATGGCGCGCTACTTGGCGTTTGGGCTGCTGTGCCTGCCGCTGGCTTGGCTCGACTGGGGCGCGCTGCGCCGCCTGACGCGCGCCGACTGGCTGACGGCAGCCAAGCTGGCCGCCGTGGGCAACTTGGCCTACTACACCTTGCTCGCCAGTTCGATCCAGGGCACCGGCGGGCCTTTGACCACGCTCATCATCGGCACGCTGCCGGTGGTGATCGCCATTGCCGCCAACCAGCGCAACGCCGCGCGCGACGGCTTGCTGCCTTGGCGGCGCCTGCTGCTGCCGCTGGGCATCATGCTGCTGGGCATTGCGCTGGTCAATCAGGCCGAGATGACGCGCCTGCTGCAACAACCCGACGCCTCCCTCAGCGCCTACGCGATGGGGGCGCTGCTGGCGCTGGGCGCGCTGGCGTGCTGGACCTGGTACCCGCTGCGCAACGCCGATTGGCTGCGCCAGCACCCGAATCGCAACCCGCGCGTCTGGGCCACGGCGCAGGGCCTGGCCACGTTGCCCATGGCCCTGGTCGGTTTTGCGCTGGTCTGGGGCTGGATGGCGCTCAGCGGCAGCACCTTCCCCATGCCCTTGGGCCCGGATCCGCTGTTTTTCCTCTGGCTCATGCTGGCGCTGGGGCTGTTTGCCTCGTGGTGCGGCATTTTGTGCTGGAACCAAGCCAGCAAGCGCCTGCCGACCGCCTTGGCCGGGCAGCTGATCGTGTTCGAGACCGTGGCCGCCTTGATTTATATTTTCTGGTGGCGCGGCGAGTGGCCACAGGGCCTGACGGTGGCCGGCATGGTGCTGTTGTTGCTGGGGGTGTGGCTGGCGCTGCGCATCCGGCCGGTGCCGGCCGTGCGCCCGGCAGCGGTCTAGGGCGTGCCAGGCAGCGGCCGGATACGCTTCGTTACGGCTGCAACGCCACGGCGTCAGCAAAAGCTGAGCGCTTATTTGCGCTGGGGGTTTAGAATGCGCGGTTGACACGGGCCCCTCGTGGCCCGCCCGCAACCCCCACCCCTTTCACACAGGAAAGCCACCGTGTTTATTTCTCCCGCCTACGCCCAGGCCGCCGCCGGCGACACCACCAGCACCTTGGTCAGCCTGCTGCCGCTGGTGCTGATGTTCGTGGTGCTGTACTTCATCATGATCCGGCCGCAAATGAAGCGCACCAAAGAGCACAAAGCCATGGTGGCCGCGCTGGCCAAGGGCGACGAGGTCGTCACCGCCGGCGGCATGCTGGGCCGCATCACCAAACTGGGCGACGATTTCGTCACCTTGGAACTGACCAGCGGCGTCGAAGTCCAAATCCAGCGCAGCGCTGTGATGCAGTTGATGCCCAAGGGCACGGTTCAGTAAACGGCCTTGCCGTGTTTTTTCATCCAAAGGCTGGGCCTGCGCGCCCGGCTTTTGGGCTTTAACGGGGCCACCCGCTCATGAACCGATACCCGCTGTGGAAGTACGTCACCATCGTGGTGGCGCTGCTGATCGCCCTTTTGTACGCGCTGCCCAACCTGTATGGCGAAGCCCCAGGGGTGCAGGTTTCCTCTGGCCAGCACGGTGTGCGCATCGACGCCGCCACCCTGACGCGCATCGAGCAGGCGCTGACCGAGCGCCAGATCAGCGCCCGCTCGCTGGTGCTCCAAGACCAGACCATCCAGGCCTTGTTCGACAGCGCCGAAACCCAGTTGCAGGCGCGCGACGCCATCGACCGCGCCCTCAACCCCGACCCGGCCCAGCCCACGCACGTGGCGGCGCTGAATCTGGTGCCGCAAACCCCACGCTGGCTGCAGCTGCTCAACGCGCAACCCATGTACCTAGGCTTGGATTTGCGCGGCGGCGTGCATTTTCTGATGCAGGTTGACATGCCCGGGGCCCTCGAGCAGCGCGCCGAGTCGCTGGCGCGCGACCTGCGCACCACCCTGCGTGAGCAAAATATCCGCCACACCGGCATCAGCCGCGAAGGCCTGGCGGTGACCTTGCGCTTTCGCGACGAGGCGGCGCTGGAGGCGGCGCTGCCGACCCTGCGCCAAAACTTCACCGACCTGAGCTTCGAGCGCCAGCTGGTCGATGGCCAGCTCAAATTGATCGGCAGCTTGAGCGCCGATGCCAGCAGCGCCATCCAAACCAAGGCGATCCAGCAAAACATCCTGACGCTGCGCAACCGCATCAACGAGCTCGGGGTGGCCGAGCCGGTGATCCAGCAGCAAGGGGCAGACCGGATCGTGGTGCAGTTGCCCGGTGTGCTCGACACCGCGCGCGCCAAAGACATCTTGGGCCGCACCGCCACGCTGCAGCTGCGCATGGTCGATGAAAGCCCGGCCGGCCGCGCCGCCGAGCGCGGCGAAGGCCCGGTGCCGCTGGGCTCCGAGCGCCACCTCGACCGCGAAGGGCGCGCCGTGATCACGCTGCGCGAAGTCGTGCTCACCGGTGAAAACCTGACCGACGCCCAAGCCGGCTTCGATGGCCAGACGCAAGAGCCGGCGGTGCACCTGTCGCTCGACGCCGCCGGGTCGCGCATCTTCCGCGACGTCACGCGCGCCAACGTCGGCAACCGCATGGCGATTTTGCTGTTCGAGCGCGGCCGCGGCGAAGTCGTCACGGCGCCCGTGATCCGCACCGAGATCGGCGGCGGCCGGGTGCAGATCTCGGGTCAGATGACCTCGCTCGAGGCGCAGAGCGTGGCCTTGCTGCTGCGCGCGGGCGCGCTGGCGGCGCCGATGGAGATCATCGAGGAGCGCACCGTCGGCCCGAGCCTAGGGGCCGAGAACATCCGCATGGGCTTCGAGAGCGTGCTCTACGGCTTTATGGTGGTGCTCATTTTCATGGTGCTCTATTACCGCCTGTTCGGCGCTTTCTCGAGCATCGCCCTGACCTTTAACCTGGTGCTGCTGGTCTCGGTGCTGTCGATGCTGCAAGCCACCCTGACGCTGCCCGGCATGGCGGCGATGGCGCTGGCCTTGGGCATGGCGATCGACTCCAACGTGCTCATCAACGAGCGCATCCGCGAAGAGCTGCGCCGCGGCGCCTCGCCGCAGATGGCGATCAACAACGGCTACGACAGCGCCTGGGGCACCATTTTGGACTCCAACGTCACCTCGCTGCTCGCCGGGCTGGCGCTGCTGGCCTTTGGCTCCGGTCCGGTGCGCGGCTTTGCGGTGGTGCACTGCCTCGGCATCCTGACGAGCATGTTCTCGTCGGTGTTTTTCTCGCGCGGACTGGTCAATGCCTGGTACGGGCGGCAGAAAAAACTGAAATCCATCTCGGTGGGTACGGTCTTCTGGGAGCCGCCCGCAGCGGGCCCGTCCAAACCCGGCTCCCCAGCCGCCGACTGAAGCGCTAGAGGTTGCAAAAAATGGAATTTTTCCGCGTCAAAAAAGACATCCCGTTCATGCGCCATGCGCTGCTGCTGAACGCGATCTCACTCACCCTGTTTGCGCTGGCGGTGTTTTTCTTGGTCACGCGCGGGCTCAACCTGTCGGTCGAGTTCACCGGCGGCACGGTGGTCGAAGTGGCCTACCAGCAGCCCGCCGACCTGGAGGTGGTGCGCGGCGCGCTCGCCGGCTTGGGCTACGAAGAGGTCTTGGTGCAGCACTACGGCAGCGCGCGCGAGGTGCTGATGCGCCTGCCGCCGCTGCCCGGCGTGGGCTCGGGCGAGCAAAGCCAGTCGGTGCTGCAGGCGCTGCGCACGCACGACCCGACGGTGGAGCTGCGCCGCACCGAGTTCGTCGGGCCCCAAGTGGGGCAGGAACTGGTCACCGACGGCATGCTGGCGCTGCTGTTCGTGATCATCGGCATCACGGTCTATCTGGCCTTTCGCTTCGAGTGGAAGTTCTCGATCGCCGCCATCGTCGCCAACTTGCACGATGTGGTCATCATCCTCGGCTTTTTTGCCTTCTTTCAGTGGGAGTTCTCGCTCGCCGTGCTGGCCGCCGTACTGGCCGTGCTGGGTTACTCGGTCAACGAATCGGTGGTGATTTTCGACCGCATCCGCGAAACCTTCAAGCGCCAGCGCAAGATGAGCACGCGCGAGGTGATCGACCACGCCATCACCAGCACCATGAGCCGCACCATCATCACGCACGGCACCACCGAGGCGATGGTGATCTCGATGCTGCTGTTTGGTGGCCCGGTGCTGCACTACTTTGCGCTCGCGCTGACCATCGGCATTTTGTTCGGCATCTACTCGTCGATCTTTGTGGCCACCGGCGTGGCCATGGCGCTGGGCATCAAGCGCGAGGATTTGATCAAGCCCGTGGCGCAGACGGTGGAAAACCCGGACGACCCGAACGCCGGGGCGCAAATTTAAGTTGGCACCTCAAGCCAGCGCTTGGCGCTGAAACAGGCCGCCGGGCAGGCGCCTGACCACCCCGCACAGCTCGAGTTCGAGCAACTGCGCTTGCAGCTCGGCCGTGGGCAAGCCGCAGCGCGCCTGCAGGGCGTCGAGCCCGACTGGGTCGTAGCCCAGCGCTTGCAAGAGCGCGTTTTCGGCCTCGACCGGCTGCCCCGCAGTTCCCGGCGCCGCTTTGCCCGCCCTAGCTGCGCCGGCTGGCGCTGTGGGCTTTGCTGGCTCGCGCGCGCCCAAGGCCAATACGCCCTGCGTGGGTTGGGTCGGGATGCGCTGCGGCCGCAGTTCGTCGAGCACGTCTTGCACCGTCTCGACCAGTTTGGCCCCTTGGCGGAGCAGGGCGTGGCAGCCACGCGATTGCGGCGCGTGGATTGAGCCCGGAATGGCAAACACCTCGCGGCCGTACTGCGCCGCCAGTTCGGCGGTGATGAGCGAGCCCGACTCGAGCGCCGCCTCCACCACCAGCGTGCCCAAGCTTAAGCCCGCAATCAGGCGGTTGCGCTGCGGAAAATGGGGCGCCAGCGGCGGCGTGCCCAGCGGGTACTCGCTCAGCAGCGCACCGTGCTCGGCGATGCGCCGCGCCAGCTCGATGTGCTGCCGCGGATAGACCCGGTCCAGCCCGGTGCCCACCACCGCCACCGTGGGTGCACCGGCTTCGAGCGCGCCCAAGTGCGCTGCGCCGTCCACACCCAGCGCCAGCCCAGAGACGATACAAAACCCTTGCGCGCCCAGCTGCTGGGCAAAAGCATGGGCATTGCTGGCGCCCTGCGGGGTGGGATTGCGGCTGCCGACCACGGCCAGGGTGCAGGGCTGCGCCAGCGCGCTCAATTGGCCTTGCACATAGAGCAGCACCGGAGGGTCGGGGATTTGCAGCAGCGCCGCCGGGTAGTGCGGGTGCCCCAAACCGAGGCAGTAGCGGTTGGGCGCGCCGGCCAGCCAAGCCAAGGTTTGCTCCAGCACACGGCTGCCATGCACCGGCGGGCTTTGCAAGGCGACGGCCAGCCGTTCGCCCACCAGCACCTGCAGCGCTTGCGCCTCGGCCGCAAACACCGCTTGGGGCGAGCCCAAGGCCGCCAGCAGCTTGCGCGCCGTGGCCGCACCCACACCGGCAGTGGTGGTCAGGCGCAGCCAAGCGGCCAGTTCGGCAGTCGTGTCTGTGGCATCTGGATCGGCTGCGGGTTTGGCAGGCATGGATTTTCAGGGCGTTGCGAAATGGTCGCCGTTGCGCACCGCATCGCTCACCTGCAACACCAGCGCATAGGAGACGCGGTCGAAGGTGCGAAACACCATCATCAGGCCGTTGCGCTCGACCGGCAGCTGCAGCGTGGCGCGTGCGCTGTCGGTGCGGTCGACCACGGGCGCGGCGTTGCGCTGCAGGGCCAGCACGTGGCCCACCTCAAGCCCATCGCGGCTACCGCGGTTGAGCACCACCACTTGGTGTTGGCCGGCCAAGCGCTGCGCGTGGGCGTGGGTGCGCACAATGCGCCCAGCCAGCTGCATCTGTGGTGCACGGGGCACGTAGCTGGTGGGGGTGGTCTGCGCTGGTGTGGGTACCAGCCGGTCGCCGATGCGGATTTCGGTCAGGGCGGCGGTGATGTCGATCGTGGCCGGTTGCACCCGTTGTTCGGTCTGGCCATCGGCACGCGTGTGCATGCGCACGGTTTCGCTGCCCAGCAGCTGCGCCGTACCGATGAGTTGCGCTTCGTAACCCAGTTTTTCACCGTTATCGGGATCGATCAGGGGCTCGGCGTTGCGGTAGATGCGTTGCACCGGGTTGGGCTCGGTGAGCAACAACGGCGCGCCCTCGAGCGCGTCGAGCGCACCAAACTGTCCCCTGGCGTAGGCCCGATCGCCCTGGCTGAGCAGGGTACGGCCCTCTAGGGCGGCTACGATGCGCGGAGCGCGGGCGTGGGTGTCCGCACTCAAGAGCAGCGAGTCGTTGAGGAACGGAGCGATCACCTGCGCGGGAATGGCGGGCAGGGCGGCCTCGCCCAAAGCCTCGGCACGAATCCGAGGCGACAAACGCACCGTAGGCGGCGCTGCGCCGGCGTCGATGGCCAAGAAGGCGCGGTCGCCCACGCGCGTGAGCACCAGCACCTGACCGGGAAAAATCAGGTGCGGGTTGCGGATTTGCTCGAGGTTCATGCCCCACAGCTCGGGCCAGCGCCAGGGCTGGCGCAGAAACAACGCCGAGATGTCCCACAGCGTGTCGCCCCGGCGCACGGTGTGGCGCTCGGGCGCATTGGGCGCCAACGCCGACAGCGGCACCCCGGCTTGGGCCACTTGCTGCGCGGTGTCGCGCTGGGCCGGGCTGATGGGCAGGTTGGGAAAAGTTTGCGCGCCTGCCCACGCACTGGCCAGCAGCAAGGCAAGCGCGGGCACGGTCCGGCTGCAGTTGACGGTGCGATGTAAAGCGGCAGGTGCAGGTGTGGTTTGCATGTCTGGAGCCCCGTTGGCTACCCATGGTCCGCCAGCGCCGAATGCTGCGACCGTTGGGTGGTGATAATGGCAGGAAACGACTAGGACCGATTGTGCTTTAAGCACGCTGGTTCAGCCTTAGCCCATGAAGCAATCATAATAGCCGCATGTCGCGTGCAGCGACCGCCAAAAGTGGCGAAAATAACGATATTTTGTGGCCCCTGTTAGCGGCCCCGCGCCCCATTCCACGATGAACCCAGCCGAACTTTTACCCATCCTCAAGTACCCCGACCCACGGCTGCTGCGCGTGGCGCAGCCGGTGGCGGCGGTGGACGAGCGCGTGCGCACACTGCTCGAGCGCATGTTTGCCACCATGTACGAGGCCAACGGCATCGGGCTGGCCGCCACCCAAGTCGATGTGCACGAGCGCGTGATCGTCATCGACGTGAGCGAGGCGCGCGACCAGCCGCTGGTGCTGATCAACCCCGAACTGGTGTGGGCCAGCCCTGAAACCCGCAAGGGCGACGAAGGCTGCCTGTCGGTGCCGGGCGTCTATGACGGCGTCGAGCGCGCGCTGGCGGTGCGTGTGCGCGCCCTCGACGCCCACGGGCACAGCCGTGTGATCGAGGCCGAGGGGCTGCTGGCGGTGTGCATCCAGCACGAGATGGACCATTTGCAGGGCAAGGTGTTTGTCGAATACCTGTCGCTGCTCAAGCGCACCCGCATCAAGGCCAAGCTGCTCAAGGCCGAACGCGAAGGCGAAACCGAGCGCCCCGCCAGCGCACGCACGGGCCGCCGTGCGGTGCCGCTCTGAAGCCCAAGAGCCCTATGCGGGTGCTGTTTGCCGGTACGCCGGAATTTGCCGCGCTGGCCTTGCGCGCCGTGCTGGCCGCCGGGCATGAGGTGCCCTTGGTGCTCACGCAACCCGACCGCCCGGCCGGGCGTGGCCTCAAGCCCCAGGCCTCGGCCGTCAAGCAGGTGGCGCTGGCACACGGCTTGGCGCTGGCGCAGCCGCGCAGCCTGCGCCTGGATGGCAAATACCCCGACGACGCCGCGCAGGCGCGCAGCGCCATGCAACAGGCCGCTGCCGACGTGGCGGTGGTGGCCGCCTACGGGCTGCTGCTGCCACCCTGGGTGCTGGCGCTGCCGCGTCTGGGCTGCCTGAACATCCACGCCTCGCTGCTGCCGCGCTGGCGCGGCGCCGCCCCGATCCAGCGCGCGCTCGAAGCCGGCGATGCCGAGAGCGGCATCACCCTCATGCAGATGGACGCCGGGCTCGACACCGGCCCCATGCTGCTGCGCCAGGCGCTGCCGATCGCGGCCCACGACACCGCATCCAGCCTGCACGACCGGCTGGCGCAGATGGGCGCGCAATTGGTGCTAGAGGCCTTGCAGCAGGCCGAGGCCGGCCGCTTGCAGCCGCAGCCGCAGCCGCAGCCCGAGGCGGGCGTGAGCTACGCGCACAAGATCGACAAAGCCGAAGCCCTGATCGACTGGCGGCACGACGCAGCGCAGATTGCGCGCCGGGTGCGCGCCTTCGATCCGGCGCCCGGGGCCAGCACCCTGCTCGGGGGCGCCACGCTCAAGGTCTGGGGCGCGCACGCGCTGCCAGCGGCCCCGATGGGAACCCAAGCGGCCGCGCCCGGCACCGTGCTGGCCGCCGACGCCAGCGGGGTGCAGGTGCAGACCGGCGCCGGCGTGCTGGTGCTGACCGAATTGCAGCGCGCCGGCGGCAAGCGCCTGGCGGTGGCCCCGTTCTTGGCAGGGCACGCGCTGGCGGTGGGCACCGTGCTGGGCGGCGCTGGCTGAAATGTTCTGGCGCACCGACATCCGCCGCTGGCCCGAGTTCGGTGAGGGCGTGCGCGAACAGACCACCGTCACCGCCGGGGTGGCGGCCTGGGGGCTGATGACCGGGGTGGCGATGGTGGCGGCGGGCCTGAGCCAGCTCGAGGCGGTGCTGATGACGCTGCTGGTGTTTGCCGGCAGCGCCCAGTTGGCGGTGCTGCCGCTGCTCACGGCGGGGGCGCCGCTGTGGGTGGTGCTGGCGGCGGCGTTTTGCGTCAACCTGCGCTTCGTGGTGTTTTCGGCCCATTTGCGGCCCTTCATGATGCACCAGCCGCTGCGCCAGCGCCTGATCACCGGCTACCTGACGGGCGACATGAGCTATGTGTTTTTTGTGCGCCGCTACCACGCCGTGGGCGCCACGCTCGAAGCCAAACAGCGCCAGATGGCCTACTTGGCCGGCCACTGCTGCGTCAACTACTTCAGCTGGATGGGCGCCAGTTTGCTCGGGGTGGCGCTGGCGCACACCATACCGGTGGCTTGGGGGCTGGGCTTTGCCGGCATCCTGGCCCTGATCGGGGTCGGCTGCTCGCTCGCCACATCTACGCTGCGGGTGGTGGCGGCCGGGGTCGCGGGGGCGGCGGCGGTGGCCGCTTTTGCCTTGCCGCTCAAGCTGCACATCGTGGTGGCCATCGCTGCGGCGGTGGCTTTTTGCTTGTTGATCGAGGCCCACGGCCCGCGCGCGCTGCGCCCGCAGCCGCCTATCCCACCCAACCCACCGAGCGCACCATGAGCGATTTCGACTGGCCCACCCTGCTGGCCATCGCCGCCTTGACGGTGGTGACGGTGATCACGCGCAGCTTTTTCTTTATCAGCGAGCGCGACTGGAAGCTGCCGCACTGGGCCGAACGCGGCCTGCTCTACGCCCCGATCGCCGCCTTGGCGGCCGTGGTGGCGCCCGAAGTGCTGCTGCTGGAAGGCCAGTTGATCGACACCTGGCAAGATGCTCGGCTGTTTGCCACCGCCGCCGGGGTGGCTTGGTTTTTTTGGCGTGGCGGCGTGCTGGGCACCATCGTCTGCGGCATGGCGGTGTTCTTGCCGCTGCGCTTGGGGCTGGGCTGGTGAAGGCGGCCGCGGTTTAGTCTGTGCTCATCCGGGCGCCTTTTAGGCGATTCAAGGTCTGCTCCAGCGCCAAGCGCTGCAGCGGTTTGCTCAAAAAAGCGTCCATGCCCGCTGCCAGCGCCTGCTCGCCGGCCTCGTTCATGACGTCGGCGGTGACGGCGATGATCGGCACGCGGCCGCGCGCGCCGGGCAACTGGCGAATGGCGCGGGCGCAGGCCAGACCGTCCATCTCGGGCATGTGGATGTCCATCAGCACCCAATCGAAATCGTGGCGCGCCGCCAGATCGAGCGCCTGCAGACCGTTTTCGGCAAAGGTCGGCTGCAAGCCCATGCGCTCGAGCAACAGGGCCAGAAACTGGCGATTCACCGGGTGGTCTTCGGCCACCAGCACGCGCCGGCCCTCTGGACCGGCTGCAGGCGCCCAGTGGGTCGCCAGCGCCTGTGCCGAATGGGCAGCCAGTGGCTCTTGACACGCCTGCGGGCCCACAACGTCCGCGCACAGGGGTGCCACCCAAGTGAAGCTGAACACCGAGCCCTGCCCCGGCGCACTGCGCAGCGCGATGTCGCCCCCGAGCAGCTGCGCCAGCGTGCGCGAAATCTCCAGCCCCAGCCCATTGCCGCCCTGGTGCCGGGTGCTGCTGCGGTCGGCTTGGGCGAAGCGCTGAAAAATCTGCTCATGCAGCGCCGGGTCGATGCCGATCCCGGTGTCGCGCACCGTCAGCGTCCAATGCGCCACACCCCTTTGCTGCTGGCAGTCCAGGGCCACGGCCACGCTGCCGCTGGGTGTGAATTTGATGGCGTTGCCCAGCAGGTTGAGCACCACTTGGCGCACGCGCTTGGGGTCGGTGAGCACGCAAGGCGGCAGATCGGGCCCTAGGTTCAATGGCAGATGCAGGTTTTTGCCCTCCCCGAGGGCGCGCAGCGAGCCGTGGCACTGCCGCACCAGAGCGGCCACATCGACCGGTTCCGGCTGCAGCCTGATCTGCCCGGCATCGAGCGCCGACAGGTCCAGCAGATCGTTCAAGATCGACAACAGATGGGCCGACGACTGCTGCGCCGTGCGCAACTGCTCGCGCTGCGCCGGCGGCAGCGGGCTGTCGAGCAACAAATCGAGCATGCCCAGCACGCCATTGAGCGGCGTGCGCAATTCGTGGCTCATATTGGCCACAAACTGGCTTTTGGCGCGGTTGGCCTGCTCGGCGGCGGTCTTGGCCTGCTGCAGCGCACTGTTGAGCTCCTCGAGCTGCGCGCGCTCGCGCTGCTGGCGCCGGTGCCACCCCCACAAGGCGGCGGCGGCCAGCAGCAGCAGCAACACCTGAAAGGCCATGAGCAGGTTGATCCAGCGCTGCTGCGTGCGCACCTGCTCGAGCTTGT